>Ga0129333_10000143_pt1 | contig 47259 bp, 45 predicted proteins | sample CPB6_08_DNA_FD_94474 | JGI IMG/M metagenome (GOLD analysis project Ga0129333, IMG submission 94474) | Freshwater to marine salinity gradient microbial communities from Chesapeake Bay, USA - CPBay_Sum_0.6_0.8_DNA | ecosystem: Environmental > Aquatic > Marine > Coastal | place: USA: Chesapeake... | reverse complement strand
AGTGCTTCATCCTGACGTCATCAGGGTAGTGGCAATCATGTCTCCGCTACTGCTCGGAATTTCCTACCCCGCGACATCACCAGGGATTCGGGCACCATTGTCAACTTGCCGGTGCGGGCTTTTGTTATCAGTAGAGCTTGGACCTAGATTTTGCCCAGAATATGTGAGCCATGAACTCGTAGATTAATAATGTTGTTATAGTATTCGTCTGTTTCTAAAACACGCCTAGTGAATTGTTCTTTTGCTTCAAGATATGAACATGCTGCCTTGCTGGTACAATAGTATAGTATTTCACGGATGAATTTGTCGGAGCCTAATTCTAGTACGTCTGCCTTGAGTTGTTCGTTACTGCCCCAATATAGTTGCCAGTCGCTGTCTATTTTGCTGCGGATTTTTTTGCGTTTCTTTGAGCCGTTTTTGAGTTTAATTGTGCGATATGTTGTTTTAGAGAATTTTGCTAGTTTTTTGCCTATGTACTTACGACCTGTTGCTGTATTAGTTATGCAATAGACATAGCCAACACAGTCTTCAGGCAATGTATTTACTTCTGAACCTTCATACAACCATGTCATTTAACTGACATAGCTGCCTTTTCTTCAGTGATCTCTTTACGACGAGCTTTTACTAATTTGGCAACTTCCTGTAGTGCTTTACGAGCTCTACCCGCTGCTGCTTTTACTTTTTTATCGGTAAATTTTTGATTTTCTTCGATATAGATCTGGAACTGTTTAACTAGCTCTTCTTGTGTGTTTACTGGTGTTTGTTCTGTCATAGTTTTTCTTTCAAATATGCTGCCAAATCGTTATAATTTTTAATAAATTCAACATGTTTTTCATCTACGGTCACATCAAATATGTCTTCTACCTTAAGAATTATTTCCATGGTTAGCAGACTGTCCATGTCCAAATCTTGCCAAGTAGTTGATGTCTTAATTTCTTCTACTGTTTTTCCTGTTTCTTCTACTAGAAGATCTAGTATCTTGGTTTCAATGTCCATAATTTTGTCAGTTTTATTCAATGTCCTCATTGAATAATATCTAAGTCTATTTAATATGAAAACTCTTATTCTGTACTAAAGGTTGTAAAGCCATTTTCTTTAACCACTTGAAGTATGCTGTTTACTCGTCCGATTAGTTCATCCCTGTGACTGATCAGGAAGATATTCTTGCGGCTTTCTCTAGCCTTGATTTTTAAGAGCCCTAGTGCATTGTCAACACCATTGGCATCCATACCACTGTCTATCATTTCGTCGATGAACAAGATGTTTATAGGCTTGTTAAGACTTTCATAGACATCTCTGAATGCCCAGCTCAGTCCTAGTATCAGTCTATTACGTTCTCCTCTACTAAGGTTATCAAAATCAAACTCTTGTCCCAGTTGGGTAATATCTACTTCAAGATCACTGCGAAACTTGACGTCATGCGGCAGAGCCAGCTTTTCTAAATAATAGGCCAACCTATGGTTAAGATAGCTGAGATTTTGTTCGATAATGCGTTTTCGAATAAAACTATCCTTGCCTGTTAGAAGTTTGAGTAAAAACTCTTGATGTTCATTGAGTTTGGTCAAGGTGTTTATGTTATCGAAATTAATTTCTTCGAGTGCAGTAGTCCTTAAACTTTCAATCTGTTCTACATAGGGATCTAGATCAAGTGCTCGTCGTTCGTATTGGTCCTGGGAAGATTCCAGTGTGGTTTTGTGATTGACAGCGTCATCTATATCAGTGTACCTGACTCGTGGACTTGATCCTAAAGGTCCTATCTGCGAAATTTTTTGTTCAATACGTAATAGTGCCAGTTCTTCATGAGCCAGTTCTGCTTCTAGGCTATGTCTAGCACTATTAATTTCATTGAGCATTTCTGCCTGTTTGGCATCATGAATGTCATTACCGCAGGCATGACACTTATGATCTTGAGCTTTAGCTAGAGCACTGTTGATATCTTTAATATTGGAGTTTAGTTTTTTACAAGCACTTTGATGCTGTGCAAGATCCTTATTGAGCTGTTTAAGTTCTTTTTCAGTCTGTTGCCATTTAGCTAGTAGTTTGTGATTTTCCAGTTCTTGTTGAATGTCTACGTTGAGGAGTTCGTTGATCCGGGCGTCAAGTTTTTCAAGATCTTCCCTCTGCTTGGTCTGCCAAAGACGACTACGACGTTCCAGATCTTCAATAGATCCTTTAATTTTATTGTTTGCATCTGTTACTGCCTTTATACGAAATTCTTCTTCTTTGATCTGATCCTTAGTATTCTTAATCAGCTCTTTGAGTAGGTCTGCTTTTTCACTGAGCTGTGTGATACCAAGAAGTTGTTCAATGATACTGCGCTGGTCATTGGTCTTCAATGACAAAAAAGGTTCAGTGTAGGTATTGAGAGCGCAGATATGTTTAAACATATCATGGCTCATACCTAGCAGTCGTTCAATCTCTGCCTGTGTTTCTTTGTTTTCACCCTGCTGCTCTTCGTTGGTGTTTTGATCCAGTTCTCTATTGTCCACTAAAAATTTAAGAACATTTGGTTTTCGTCCACGTTCAATCTTATAATTGTGTCCCTGTGATTCAAACTCACAGGTTACCAACATATTTTTACTGTTGGTCTTATTGATAAGATTATCTTTGCGAATATTAGTAAGTGCATTACCATATAACACATAGCTCAGTGCGTTGACTATGGTAGTTTTGCCTGTGCCATTACGACTGCCATCACCACCTAGGTCAAGATTGTTTCCTAACACCAAAGTCAACCCCGAACGGTCAAATCTCAATGCCTGAGTAACATTGCCTACAGAGAGAAAGTTTCGAACTGTTAAATTTTTTATCTTAATCATTGTCTGTATTATACATGTAAGCTATTATAGATGTCAATGAGTACTTGACTGTCTACTACATCACTTTCGATCGAACTGAGCTGACTTACCACAATTTGATCCACGCTTTCGAAGTGTACCTCTCCACTCCAATCCTGTGTGTGTTCTTCCTGTTTGGCTGGTATCAAACTGAGCTCTCTAAGGTTATAGTTCTCCTGCCAAGTTTCTTTGAGAAAGTTCGCTTCTTCGAAGCTGATATCAGCATCGCAGGTCACACGAAGAAATGTATTTTTGTTCATGTAACGATCTGGATCTTCAATCAATTTAGTTAAATTAATTGTTTTGAAACTGGGAGCATCAGGCCAAGCAATATATTTAGGTTCGCTGTTCCATTCCAGTACCATCATGCCTCTATTGTCATCCCAAGCATCTGCATAGTTATGAGGAAAGGCATTGCCTATGTAGTGTACATTTTTTTTCTGCTGTCGCAGATGAAAATGTCCGCTGAATACATATTCTTGATTGGGAAAATGTTCACTGTTTAAGCCACCGTGATCTGGCATGTCCACCATGGCATTCATTTTAAAATTAGGCAACTCAAAATGGCCAAAGACATAACGACTGTCTAGCCTTTTCATACCAGTCCATTCATCAGCTACAAGCCAAGGAACAAGACTAACCCCGCCTTCACTGTAGACTTCGTTAACCAAGACAACATTTTTAAGTTGTCTGATGAATGGCAAGCTATTAAGGTCGCGCTTTTCTCTATAATATAGGTCATGATTTCCAGGAATAAAAAAGAAACGTTCAAATCTTTTACTGATATATTCTATTGCATTGACAGTATGGTTTAAGGTGCTGACATTTACAGTAGCACGATGGTGATGCCAATCGCCCATGAAGATAGCAGTGTCACAGTCATGTTTATTAGCAGTTTCACAGAACCATTTAACAAAATTTTCGCAGTCAAGATTGTGTGCCTGACTGTTTTGACGCATGCCAAAATGTATGTCAGTGAATACTGCTGCACGTTTAAAAAGTTCAGTCACTCTTTTGATCCTTTTGGCAAGGGTAGAGGCTCAGGTACATTTTCTTTGGTTTCTTGAAATTTCTGAGCTATGACTTCGCTGGCAATGATTATGTCTGCCATGGCTCCTTTATAGTCATGAGTACCTGTATGTGTAAGACTTATCCATGGACAAGCCCATATGTTCATGCCTAGATCGGCAATTCTATGACTGAACCAATAATCTTCAGAAAGATATCTAGGTTGACCAAACTGGTCTGGCCTAATTTCGGACTGAAAAAACTGTGTGACTTCGCCTTTTATAGGAATATTCTGTCCTATTCTTGGTTCCAGCATGTAGTTATATTCTGGATAAGCTTCTTTAAATCTTTCTAAGCATGTTCTAGTAATCATCATGAATCCAGTGGTTAACTCCCGAACTCGGGAGGGCACAGTCAATTGTATGGCCTTACTGGGATCTGCTAAGGGATAATAAAAATTACCTGATATGGATTCTAACATGCTGGAATCTTCAACAGCGCCAGATTTGACAGCCTGATATATGTTTTCCCACAGTATTTCCTTCTTGCTGTAGACACCGCCTATGACATGATGTTCATCGTTGTCGCCGGCAAGGTGTAGGAGATAGATCACATCCATGGGATTAAATCCTATGTCTGAGTCAATAAACATTAGATGCGTAAATTTTCTATCTAGAAATATATTAGCACACATATTTCTAGCTCTTGATATCAGGGATTCATTGACAACAAGACAGGTATCAAACTCCACTCCAAAGTTATTACATAGCACACCTAATCTCATCATGGACTGCATATAGGTAGCATAGCATTGACCTCCATACATTGGTGTGGCTATTAGTAAACTTTTACCTTTCAAACTTTCTGGGTCAATGTCAGCAATGACCTCTTCATGATATTCCATCAAAAGTCCTCTACTTTAAGATTTGCGATGCGTTCCCGCTCGTCACGCATCATGGCTTCATGTTCAAATTGACGAGTAAAACTAGGATTACTGCCTAGCTCAATTAAAAGATCGTCTCGTATGATTTGATTTTTCTTTTCTACATTTAATATCCTTGTAAAGCTGTTGTCAATGGCAGCAGTATAATAGGCAAAAGGATTTTGACTTTTACTTTCATCAAACTGTAGTCCAATTTGACTGAGCTGTAATAGTGCTTGACTACGCATTTCATCTACGTAGGTGTAGCCTCGCCAATTGAAACGCATACTGTAGCGTTCAACCAGCATCATAAAACTGCGAGCTAATTTAGTGGTCATCTGTCCTTCTAAGCTGAATCGGCCTGTTGTAATATCTCCCTGCCAATGACTCTTACCCACACATATAAGCTCATCTTTGGAATCAAACTTCCAATGTTGAAATGGGGGAAAGTTTACCTTGGTATGATGATCTCCTTGTCTTTTAGGAGTTTTTTTACGTCCGGGCTCTAGAGGAATATGATCATGAGTCATGATCCTGAATACCACATCTGTTTTGGCTACCTTTTTATAGTCGATTTCAACATCAGCTAGTTTTATTTTAGGATTAATTTTTTGATTTTCCGCCAGGAGTGCATGACTCATTCGTAGAGCTCTAGTTCTTTTGGCTTCAGCTACCGTTCGTATATTAATCTTAGTCAAACTGGGTAAAATTATGTCATAATCTGAATATTCGGGTTGAGCATAACTGGAGTATTTGTTCTTACTAAGGTGTATCTCTTTGAGCAGTTCCTTATTGGTTAGGTATTGCTTTGCTGTGGTTGTAGTTGTCATAGACATATTTTACACTATTCCTTTAGATAAATCAAGCTCTAAGCATTAAAACTATAGATTATTTTACTATAAATACTAGCATGAGCGTGTACTTACAACCAAGAAATCCAGTAGCAGGACTATCCAAGTTGATATTTCCCTATACGCCTCAGATTGACTACAGCAATGATGTCAAATACGAAGCCTATAGCCTAACACACACTAACTATCAACCATATGGATATAATAAAACGGATAATCCTAACATTGGTATACAGGCTAAATTTTCATCACATACCACTGATCATTTCGCTCTAAGTGAATATGCTATAAGATTCCTACGCACCTATACCAAGATGAATTATGGTAGAGCTGATCCGGATCGTGGACAGCCTCCAAGGATACTGAGATTCTTTGCTCATGGAACCTATGTATTTAACAACGTTCCAGTGATTATCAGCAAATTCTCAATGACTTTTCCTGAAGATGTGGACTATATAAAAGGCATCTATGATAGAACTAACAAGTTGATCACTGGCATACAGCAGGTTCGACGTTCGGATGTGCCTACTAATTATGGTGCTGATGATCAAAGAGAGGAACAGCCTCCTCTAGTAGTTAACGGAGTGCAAGAAGGCAGTGTGTTATTCTTACCCAGCGTGTTTACCATAAACATAAGTCTGCTGGTTCAGCCTAATATATACCGAACTGTTCAGGAATTTACTTTAGAAAAATTTGCTACTGGCGCTCTAGCCAGTCGAGGATACGTCTAATTATGGCAAGAAGCTCAATAGGTAATCTCTACGATAGAAAAAGCTATCTTAGAAATGCTAGAAAAAAAGATTTTTATCTTGATGTTGTGACTATACCCAGTGTGGATCTGGGTCAGGGAGAATATGTTCAAGTACCTCCAGAATGTGAAAATCGTATCGATCTCTTTAGTTATCAGCAGTATAAGACCAGTAGACTGTGGTGGATCATTGCCTTAGCCAATGCAGATATTATAGCAGATCCTATATGGGATTTTAAATCAGGTATGACTGTGTTTGTACCACGCAATGGTGTAATTGGCGAAAATTTCGGGACTAATGTATAATGGCTGCAATGACCAGTGGTTATAATAAAGAAAGGTTCATAAATAACGCATGGAGTATTCATAGGGGGGAAGACTACGGATCTCCAATTGGAACTCCTATATACACTAATCAAAAAATGACTGTGATCGAAGCGAGGGAGATGACAGGATATGGCAATGCAGTGATGGCTCGAGATGAAAACGGATATGTGCATACATTCGGGCATCTTGCTAATCAAGGTACATTAGTTCGTCCAGGTCAGACCATAAACCCAGGAGACAAAATAGCATATACTGGTAATACCGGTGATCGTACAACCGGTCCTCACCTTCATTATGATATTCGTAAAAGCTCTCTTAAAAGCCCAGGAAACAGCGAAGGATATGTAGATCCAAAGAGTATTAATCCTGCAACAGGACGTCCTTTTAACGAAACCGTAGGCTTTGAGCCTGGTAAAGGTCTTCCGCAATCGCAGGCCAAGGTTGACCCTAGTTTAGGTGAGGATTTTTTTAAAGCACAGATAAAGAAAGACAAAGACAGTAAAGAAGAAGAAAAAACTAAAACTACAGCAACTGGCCAAAAAGTAGCAACTGGTAATAAATCACAACAGACCACTCCTGTAAACAATGATACACGAGCAGCAGCAGCAGAAGCAACAAACAGACTTATTCAACGAGTGACCAATCCTCGACATGAAATGCATGATTCTTCTCAAGAAGGTTCATAGACAATAATGGCTGATAATTATTACTTTAGATTGACCGTGGTTCACCCTAATTCTGTATCTAAGTTAGATCCTAGAGTAGGTATGGTCTTGGCAGAGACTGCTACAACCGGCCGCTACATCATTGCAGATGTATCTTGGGATAGCATTGTTTCGGCTAATAATATTACCACAGTGGCCTTTAACTTCAATGGAGAAATAAAAATCTATGAGCCTCTAGGCATGAGCATGTTTGATTGGATACGAGCAGCCGCATATCAACTGGGAATCTCGAATCATCTTGACGCTAAATTTCTCTTAGAAATGGAGCTCTTAGCGGAAAATCTTCCACGTGATGCGTCACCTTTCAAGTACATATGGCCTATCATGATTGTGACCACAGATATCAAAGGAGCTTATAGTGAAAAGGGTACTGAATATAATTTAAAATTTGTGCCGACATCTCATCACACGCAGACTGACATGGTACAGCCTACTAAAGAAACTATCAAAATTGAAGCAGGCACTGTTGGAGAATATTTTATAAAGCTACAACGAGAATTGGAGGTTCGAGAATTTAGACTAGCCGAAGCTAGACAGAAGGCAGGTAGTCCCACTCCTCCTGGAGGAAGTAATCCTGCAGCCAGTGACATCTATCACGATGAGTTTCATTTTATTGTGGAGCCACAGCTACAAAAATTTACTTTTACAACCAAGGGAAAAGCAGATTCAGGTATACAGACTGCATGGGATATCAGAAATCTGTTTCCTCGACACAAAGCCAATAAGATCATGAACATCAGTATGCGGCCTGGAACGACTCTGATACAACAAATTAACAGAATATTAACCAGCACCAACGAAGTTAGCAATCTACTGCCAGGAAAAGGTAGACCACAGACTCCGGGAGCTCAGGGTACCAGCAAGGAAAATACAGGTAACCTACAAGGCATGCTGCAAGAAGTGTATCAATTTTTTAGAATAGAAACTCATACTGTTTACAAGGCCTTTGACTATATTCGTGGACGATATGCAGTTAAACATATCTTTTTGGTATACCTAGCTGATCAACCTAATATGTATCATTACCCAGACGAAATTGATCTTCTTAATCTTTTAGCAAATAAGGACAAGGCTATAGCTCGATTAAAATACTATATACAGCAGGGGCTATTACAGAAAGTGTACTATCATTTGTACACAGGCCTAAACACAGACATACTCAAGATTGATTTAACTTTTAATCAGCTTAACTACCTACCTAGTTTTCCTGTGCTATGGACAGATAGGCATGAAACTGGCGAAGGGCAGATGAACAAGCAGAATTATTCTCGAAGAAATACTCCTTATGTAGATGAAAATCAAAGAGATGCACTATGGGAGATAAAGAGAAATCAGGAATATGCCAAGTCGTATAATAACCTATTACGGGGAATTATTGATGAAACTCCAGGCTATAAAGGCAAAAGTGTTATTGAATATGAAAAAGCCATCGCCGACGGCAAGCTCGATAGCAAGTATTCAGACCTCAAAAATCGCTACATCACAGTTAAACGTACCAGCGATAACTATGCTGAAATAGCTAGACAACGGCAACAAGAACTAGATACGCAAACTAGAAGTCAACCTTTGAGCCAAATTAATACTAGACAGGAATTGCTAGAAAGTCTCAAAGGAAAATATATAGAAGACATTGACGCTGATACTTTTCAAAGTATTCTGGACAACTATATACAGGGTGAGTATCCCAGTCTTAGACCTAGAATGGAATCAACTCAAATTGGCGAATATGTTGACCTAGCTAGGTCTGAAAATGAATTGCTCATGGAAAAATTATTTGAAGTCCTCTGCGGTCCTCGGGACCTTATGGAACTAGAGCTAGAAATATTTGCTGATCCTTTTTGGCTGGGCGTGCCCAATGCTCTGGCAGCAGGTGCTGAAATCTTTAATAGCAGTATTGAACTGCCTGCCAAGAATGGTGCTGCTGTTAGATCTGAAGTAAATTCTAAAATGCCCGGCATTGATCCCGATTGGAATTCCAGAGTAGCAACATGGGGTACCTATGGAACTGCACAGGTCTATAAAGGAAGTCCTTTATTTTATTTTCTCAGTCGAGTACCTGACAGCAGCATAATAAAAGAAAATGACATGTTGTCTTTTACTACTACAGATCAAATCGTAGGCATATATCTGGTCAAAACAGTGAGAAATGAATTTAAAGATGGTCGCTGGACACAGAAATTAACTGCTGTAAAAGATCTTACTGTGCCCACACACCTGATACCAAAAGACCTAGTAGGCGAAGGAAGTTTTGAAAATTATGTTGATCGTACCTTAGGTGAAGAACCTGTGAGAAATGTTCTAGAACAACAGGCCCAAGCACAGCAGCAGGCCCAGAACAAGGAAGATCAGGCAAGACAACAAGCAAAAGATAATCAATTGGCAGATAGACAGCGTAAAAAACGTCTGCTGGGAAGGAGTAGTGGTCTATGAGTCGAGTAGCCAATACCTACGGTGCGAAAAATGTACCGCACCAGTACAATGAAGCTGCACAAGGCACCAGCAGCGGTGTACGTGGCCTTCAGGCCAGTCCGGGCGTATACATAGGTATAGTTAAAAGAAATGATGATCCGCAGAGAATGGGAAGACTACAGGTCTACATAGAAGACTTTGGTGGCAAACCTGAGGACGAATCCACATGGATCAGTGTCAGCTATGCCAGCCCTTTTGCTGGAACTACCAGCATATTCGAACAGGGTGACAATGTCACAGAATACGAAGATACTATAAAAAGTTATGGCTTTTGGGCCATACCGCCAGACATTGATGCTAGAGTTCTAGTAGGTTTTGCTGGAGGTAAAATAGACGAAGGTTATTGGTTTGCCTGCCTGTTTCAAAGAGGAACCACAGTGAGTATACCTGGCATACCTGCTAAGAATACATGGAGCGGACCTAATCTTCCAGCAGCACCTAAGAATAAAAAAGATCCAGACACTGATCTAGATCGATTTGTTGAACATAAACCTCTCAGTAACGCACTTAGAAAACAGGGACTGGAAGAAGATAGTCTACGTGGTCTAACCAGTCACAGTGCTCATAGAGAAGCTCCTAGTAAAGTTCTAGGATTACTAACACCCGGACAGCATCAATTTGTTCTAGACGACGGTGATGCTCAGGGAAACAGTAGAATGATTCGCCTGCGTACTAGAAACGGCACGCAGATCATGATGGACGATGTAGCAGGACATATCTATCTAATCAGTAAAAACGGAGAAAATTGGCTGGAACTCAGTGCTGATGGACATGTGCATCTTTATGCCAGCGGAGACGTAAACGTACACAGTGAAAAAAATATTAACTTCTATGCCAATCAAAATATCAATATGGAAGCCGGTGTCAGTTTTAATGTCAAGACCAACAGTGGATCAATAAATTTTCAATCAGCTAACGAGTTTAATAGTCTAGCAGCAACTAATCATAAATTAACCAGCGGCGAAACCAGTAATATCAACAGCGGCATAGGACACTATGAAACAGCTGGAGTGATTCATATGAATGGGCCCATAGCAGATCCAGCTGATCCTATAGGAACTCATATCTTGGTAGTAAACCAAGGCATTATCGAAAGCATCTGTAATACAGTGCCCGAGCATGAACCATGGTACGGACACAGCGGATCAATGAACAGTTCAGGACATGGTAATCAGCAGATGAAGAATGATCCTGCACCAGATCAACAGCCACGCCAACCTAGACCCGATGAACAAGGCGCTCCTATTGTAGCAGCCAAAGAAGAAGCAGTGCCAGTAAAAGTCTTAGAAGCCACTGTGACCGAACCAGCCAAAGATAAGATCAAGGAAAGCAACGGCTACAGTCCTGTTAACGTAGATGATGGAAAAGGACAGAGTGGAGGCTGGGCCAGCTCCTTGTTCAAACCAGCTAATATAGGCAAGGCAGTCACACAGGCTGGTAAATTACTGGGTCTGGGTGCCGGAGCAGGCTATGCAGGCAAAGCAATTGAAGCTGCATTAAACATAAGAAATCAACAGAAGAAAGAAATTTTACTAAGTGGGGGCGGTATAGGTGGAACTGGCGCTAATTTTGCACAGCAGCCCAAGACATTAGATGAACAGATATATGTAGCTCAGGTCAAAGATGAATTCAGCGAATTCCAAAGAACCACAGGACTGTCTACCTACGATAGGACCATATTGACTGTGCCTAAAACCAATGTAGATCCCAAGGACTAATCATGGACGATAAAATACTACAGACCTATACAGAATTTTATAAAAAACAATCAGAAGCTACAGCCGCCAAAAAATTACTGAACAGTGGTATTGATGTTAACACTATCGGTCCTAGTATACCCAGTAATACTGGTACGGGTAGTAGTCAAGTAGCAGGAGCGTTACCGCAGCAAAACTTTAATTCTAATGACGTAGCCAGTGTATTTTCCAAAGGAATTAGTCCTGAAAAAGCCAACAGTCTTTTTGAAGGAGATATTGCGACCAGTGAGCGAGCAGTTAAGGCCATGTTGATTGCCAATAAGGTTGAAACCGTGCCACAGAACGTATTTGATGGTCTAGTCAGCTTTCACAATCAGACAGGCGATGCCAGTTATGCTTTTGTTCGCGGAGAAAAGATTGATCTAACGCAGATGTATAGAAGTGGTGAATGGGCTAGAGCAGCCAGTTTTATTGCTGCTGATGAAAGAGATCGTCCACGTAGACAGAAAGAAGCGGCTATGATTGCTAATAATAATTATGGGCCGCAGGTCAACACAGATGCTCTAATAAGTCAGGGTATGGAAAAGACCAATGAATTAATACTCAAAGGCAAGCTAAATCAGCAGACTGGCACTGCTGCTACAGCACAGCAGATGTTGGCGGCAAGCAGCGTCTATCAAGCACAGACCGGAAAGACCATACCCGGTACCAGTTTTGACTTTAACAATGTTTCTAAATACAATCCCTTAGAACAGGCTCTAAAAAAACGTTCAGGGCCTTTCCCTTATTAGATAACAAAGTTGTTGAGAAAAGGTGGTCGCCATCCTTCGGGTTTAAGCACTTTACCATCTTCACGCTTACGCACCTTGCCTGTCTCAGGATCTATTTTGGCCATATTAGTACGCATGACTTCATTCCATGCCGCTTCTCCATCAGCACCCATGCTATGTATAGCGCCAATGGTTACAACCAAGATGTCTACAAGAGCGTCCAGTGTTTCTACCTTGTTATTGTTGTTGATTGCTTCTTTTAGCTCTTTAACTTCTTCGTCAATAAGACCTGCATACATTACAAACTGAGATATATTATACTGAGACACAGTTTGATCACAGGCCGTCATGAATGTTGCTTGATCCTTAAAAGGGTTTGTCATAGTTTTAGTGTTTCCATAAGTTGTTCCTCTGCGGTCATATAGGCCACAGGTTTTAGCCATCCTTTTTGTACGCATTCTTGTATGATGTCTCTATAATTGTAAGGACAGCCGCAGGATATTTCAAATCCTGCTCTATTAGTAATTGTTAGGTCGTCAATGATAGTAAACAAAGGATCGCCCTGTCGAATAGTTCGAATCTTAGATTGACGAGTAGTAATTTTCATTTCTTTAACTGCTCCATCATGTATTCTTTGGCATAGTCTTCACGTTGTTTGTCCTGTGCTTCTATCAACGTAGGCACCAATGTTTGAATAAGTTGATTCATTACTCTCTCGCCATGTTCAGTAAGATGGCTATAACCTTTTACCGTACTGCGGTGGCAGTAGATTCTATCATGAAGAAGGCCACTTAGTGTTGATATTAGAACTTTTCCAACTTCTTTCTCGTTCATTCCAGCACTAGCCTTTTTTAAGCATTTCCGTGAATACAATTCGGCCAATGCTTTCTCCAAAGTTCTCGTTACTTTCAATAACATAAAGACTTGTATTCCAGCGATCCGTTCTTTTATCATGAGTTCTCATTTCTAGAATTTTGCCACCAACAGCATTATACAAGGTAAATCTAATGGGGTCGTTGGCGTCTTCATCCAAGCCATGGTGGGTTCTTAAATAACCCATTTTCGTTCCTTCAGCCACAGGCTGGTCGTCTCGTAAAAATTTCATTAGTTTTTGTCTGAGCCAGTTTCGCATAATTGTTCCTTTGCTAGACAATTATACAAAACTTATCTGACATTGTCAATAGGTTTATAAATTATTGATCTTCTTTTTCCAATGATTTTTTTCTAAGAAGTTTCACAACTCTTTTTTCTCTGTTTAGACTTTTCTCGTAAAGATGTTTCTTTAATTTGTAAGGATACCTAGCAAACAAAAAAGGTAAAAAGGCATGTATAAAACTGACACCTGCTAGGAGAAAGACCATACCAGATACCCATAGGTTAAATCTCATATGCTCAAGGTATGATTCTTCTACCTGTGCTAGGTGTTTAAAATTAAACATTATAGTTTTTCGCCTGCTTCAAAGCCACGGAATCTAAGGAAACGTGGGAAACGTAGACTATAGCTACCGTCTTGATTTTGCGTAATAGCATCTGCACGAACTTCTACCAATAGACCAAGTAGTCCATCACGATTAAGCCAATACTCATCACGATTACTGTCACTAAACCCACTACCAACATTAACACGAATGTTTCGGCCTCCATCTCGTCCCTCGCAGATAAATGCGCCAAGTCTTTTTGTATTTCGTCCCGTGCCTTCTTCGACATCTTTGATCTCCAGCGTTACTTCAATAAAAGGCTTGAGTTTGAGCCAACTAGTGCTACGCTTGCATTCATAAGGAGCCTTAGGATCCTTAATCATGATGCCTTCATAGCCACCTTCTACTGCTTGTTTATTTACTTTTCGAAATAGATCTTGTCCTTGCTCAGTGTCTAAATCCACCAACACATGATCTAAGATCTCTACACTGGGCAATTTAGCCTTGTTATGCTCGTACCATGCCTTTAGGTGATGCGAGCGAAAAGCCTGATCACTAGCCCAACCACCAGACTCAAATTTAGATAAAGGCAGACTATCAAAGAGATGCAGAACAGCGTCCTTAGCATTAACATTATCTTTCCTGTGTACCTGTTTCATTAGGTCCTGAAAACTGCTGCTCATTACTTCGCCGTCAAAAACCCAAGGTTCTAACAAGCCAGCAGCCACTGACTTGAACTGATCTCGTAGATGACCGAAGTTCAAGAGTTCTTTGCCATTGCGGCTAAACTGATCTACTCTACCTTCAGGGTAGACTACTGTGATGACTCTAACTCCATCTAGTTTTACTTCTAGTAGTTTTTTGCCACACAGTTTAGATTCATGATCTGAACTATCATGTGCCAGCTGGCAACTAAACACAGGCACAGTGCCTTTAATCACTTTGTTTATGGTCTTTTCACTGACACCACAGCGTAGATCTTTGATAAGAATGCGACGATACCAATTGTTCCATTGGTTGTTGGTACAATTTGACATCATTTCTGCAACCATGTCTCGAGCCAAATTACCAGTGACTTGCCTAGTCACGAAACCCGTAATAACTAGAGTAAAGGTATTCCAGTCCACTCCTGGACCATCTGCACCACTGCGCTCAGGAATCTGCTTGAGTCCAAACGTAATCATAGGGTCCAGTGCTAGCCTGCAACCTTCTAAAAACTCTGCATTGTCGCGATTAGCATCAATAATCTGCTCTTTGTTAGTGCGGAGATTATGTACTTCTAGGTCACGAATAATTTGCCAGGGTTTGTTCATAATTTACTCAAATTGTTAGTCTATATACTAGTATATAGCCGAATTTATTTTGTGTCAATATCATAAATAAACCGTATGGAATTCGTGCAACTAACACCAGATCATATGCCCATAGTGTCAACTTATCTTGACAATATAAAAAATTGGTGGGGAGAATATGGAGGTGGCGGTGAAAAATTTGGTCAATACCTGATAAGAGCAATAACAAACCCAGAAGTTAGAAAGAGGGTTGATGTCTATGGCCTTTTTGAAAACGGGGAACTTAAGGCCACAGGCAGGAATTGGTATTGGGACAGAAGTAATGTTTTTTGTCCTGGACAAATCAGTGTCTATGACGCCAATGGATTAGAAAATTTTCGAAACTTCCTCTGTCCCATGCTGGATTATTTGATTGATCTTGGTCTTGAAAGAAAAATATGGACATTTTTTATTGCTGTGCCAGTTAAATACGATAGAGCATGGGGAATGTCACTAAGGGCTAATTTGCGAAATAATAAAAATTTCGACACCTACATAGAAAACATTATTCCAAAGCATACACTACCTGAGTTAGAATGGCAGAAAAATATCATGGCAAATCAAACTTGGCCATTTGATGTAATTATACGGATGTTTATTTACAAGCAGGAATTAAGAACTTATGCTTCTGAAGCACCAAGGTATAGAATTCCACGCCCGTACTAGTGAGCGTGGATAAGAATTAGATTTCTTTTTTACTAATAGTAATAGCATAACCCATACTTTGTAAATTGGTATGAAATGCCATTAGTGTTGGATTGTTGTATATTTCTTGACTCCAACTATCATGAGCTTCGCGATTGATCCATACCTGCTTGCTAGTAAAAGTGTCACCAGCCACGCTTGTTGATCTTGAAACAATCTTTCCTTCAGTAACAAACTGTTGAATTCTTGCTTTTTGTGGTGTACCATTGGCAGCAGCAGCCATATCAGCTAACGCTTGCTCTTTGGTAGTACCAGGTTTAGTTAAATTATATAAAACTTCGTACATATTCGGCTCCTTTGCACAATTGTCACGGACAATGTTCCTTAATATATTTATTCTTTTGAATTGAAAAACTGTTTACTACTTAATAAATACACGCTATGTTATTGAAATATTTTGACTTCAAACAGTTACTACTAGCGACTCAACTGTATATTCACGCGGCTTTTCTAATAGGCTTAGTTTTGATTCCCGCTGACATAATCTTACCATCATTGATAATATCACATATTATTTATGTAGGATTATGCGGCACTGTTTTTTATCATAGAATTGTCACTCATAGAAATAAGATCAATGACAAGCTATCAAAATTCTTGATGTTGCTATCGTGGCTGGGAGCCAGTGGCAGTCTCATAGGTTGGGCAGGAACGCACAGAAAACATCATACATTCAGTGACACCGAGCGTGATCCTCATAGTCCAAAATATCTCGGCTATATTAAAACTTATTGGTGGAGTAGTGGCGGTAATGATATTGTTAAATTTGTTCCTGATCTACTAAGAAATCCATGGTATCTGTGGCAGCATAAAAACTATTTTAATGTGTTATTTCTAGCACACAGCCTCGGGCTAATATTTTTGCCGTGGGCATGGTATTGGTGTATCATGATCGTTCCGGGTTTTCTCATGTGGTTTGGCGGCAGTATGACCAATTGTTTTAGCCATAATAAACAAGGTCCTAATAATAATATTCTGCTGGGTTTATTATTTGGCGGAGAAGGTTGGCATAAGAATCATCATAATGATCCTGCAAATGCCAGTTTTGGTCATCGACTGGACTGGGGTAATTGGATCTATAAGTTGATAACTTACAGAAAATCCCAATCAATCAACGTCTAGTGCATTCATAAAATCATGTCGTCGTCGATGTAGTGCTGCTAGTTGATCTTTAAGACGCAGCTTTTCTTTTTTGAGTTTTTCTACGTCGAATTCATTCCAACTTTTTTGTTTATAGATTTTGTCCAGCGTATTTTCCAAAAGCATATGCTGATTGGATAGATGCTTGATGTGGTTATCAATTGATTCCAAGTCCATTTGATACCTCCTAGTTATGATTGACAATATGTATTTAAGATAATACAATAGTTTTTCTAGACTGTCAATGGAATTTTTACCTAATAAATAAAATTAACAAAATGAGTGATACTTTATTATTAAACCAAGATGGTACTCCTCTCAGTATGCTACCTCCTAGTATAATCGACTGGACCTATGCTATAAAATTATTCTACTTGAATAAGGTTCATGTGGTCAAAGAGTATGAGGATTGGGTTGTACACAGCCAAAGACTTACAATTCGAGTGCCTAGTGTGGTCATGACCAAACGCTATGTTCGTCCGCGTCAAAAAGTCTTATTCAATCGTAAGATGGTATATCTTCGAGACAATTATACCTGTCAGTACTGCGGAGAACAGTTTCATGCCAAGGAACTAACGCTTGATCATGTCAAGCCGCGCAGTCACGGTGGAATCAGCAGTTGGAGCAACCTAGTAACCTGCTGTGCCACCTGTAATTGGCTCAAAGGGACCAAGGTAATCGAGCCTTTGACCAAGCCCAAGGAACCCAATTATTGGCAGCTGGTCAAGGCTAATCGCGAAACTAATCATGTAGGCTATACATTTAGGGATCCTGCATGGGCAGAATATCTAGGCTACAACGGAAAAAAGCATGTGGCTTAGGCCTTTTTTACATAGACTAAATCAAGGCCGCCCATGCGGCCTTCGTAGACACCATTCTCTTTTTTGCTGACCAGTGTAATTTTCACACCGGATATAGCAGCTACCAGCATTCGTTCATTGAGGCTGATTACGTCAGCAGGCATGACCTTGCCATTAGCTTCGCAGACTATGTTCACTGTGTCGGGCTGTCGAGAGCCCCTCCAGTCATTTTTGTTTTTCATTATGATTCTCCATTAACTACTTATATTATTTCATAATAAATATGAGTATGAGAGTTTTTAAAGGATACAGCACAGTAGAAAAGTCATGGGGCAATTTTAAGCTCTATGACATGGAATTGGCCAAACGTGATTTGTTAAACGAACTTTATACTAGAAAAGGTGAACGTCTAATGAGTCCTACTTTTGGTTATATAATATGGGACGTACTATTTGATCCCTTGACCAATGACACCATTGACATTGTCAAAGAAGATACCTTGCGTATTGTAACCAAAGACCCGAGACTGGAACTAAGGCAGTTAGATATTAGAGAAAATATCGATCTATCATCTATCACTGTGGCTATCCTACTAAATTATGTACCCACTGCTACCCTAACAGATTTAGTAGCAGTGTTCTACAGGGATGCAACATCAGAGTAAATAGACTATAAGGATTAAAAATGCCAAAAGCCATACGCCAAGAAAATTTATACGGTGCTGAAGATTGGTCAGTAATTTACTCTAGTTTCAAGAATGCCGAATTCACCAGCTACGACTTCGACACTCTAAGAGACAGCATGGTCAACTACATGCAGATAAATTATGCCGAAGAATTCAATGACTACATACAGAACAGTGAATTTATAGCACTGCTTGACCTAGTTGCCTATGTTGGACAAAACCTAGCATTTCGCATGGACTTAAATGCTAGAGAAAATATATTAGACACAGCTGAAAAACGTGAAAGCGTACTGCGAATTGCACGTATGCTCAGCTACAAACCTAAGCGTGTTCGTCCTGCGGTGGGTTTTATGAAAGTGGTCAGTGTAAGTACCAGCGAACAGATTCTTGACAGCACAGGATCAAGTATTTCTAACAAGACAGTGCAGTGGGGCAGCGATCCCAGTGATCTGGAATATGAACGTTTTATTCGTATCATGGACAGTGCCTTTAATAACAATAATAGATTTGGTACTCCAGTCAAGCGAGTAGTCAATACCGACAGTGCCAATATCTATGAAGTCTATGAGTTCAATAACCTACTGGGCTACACAAACTATCCCGTCAATGCCACAGTAGATGGTGCCAGTATGAATTTTGATCTTGTGCCCATTGACATCGATTCTGACGGACTAATAACACAGCTAGAACCAGACTATAATAACAGTTTTAGTGTTATGTATAGAAATGACGGTAAAGGCGTAGGCAGCAGTAAAACAGGCTTTTTCTTTATGGCCAGACAGGGCTATATCAGCAGTTTTGTAGAGCAAATACTAAATCCAATCAGCAATGTAATCATTGATATACCAGCTACCAGTAACGTAAGTGAAGAAGATTTTTTTGTTCAAACCGTAGATCAAGACGGTGCTGTGATTAAATCATGGGACAGAGTGGGTAATCTAGATTTTAATAATATCGTGCTCAACGAGTACGGTGGTGCTAACAAAGATGTCTACGAAGTAATCTATAGTGGTAACGACGTAACCAGCATCAAGTTCGGTGATGGTACATTTACTAACACACCAGCTGGTAATATTAGAGTTTGGTACCGTACCGCTGAAAATAGATTCATTAGAGTCAAGGCTGGGGATATCACAGGTATCACCATTGATATACCCTATACCAATCCAGATAATCAGCAAAACACCCTGAGTCTAACACTGGAACTACAGGATAACATGGTATCTGGTCTACCCGCAGAAACCATTGACGAAATTAAAATAAATGCACCCGAAGCTTTTTACAGTAAAAATCGCATGGTCACTGCGGATGACTACAACGGATTTTTGCCAACATTGAACAGTGATGTACTAGTAATGAAAGCTGAGAATCGTACATTCAGCGGACATAGTCGTTATGTGGATCTCAAGGATCCAACTGGCAAGAGTAGACCTCTTGTAGAATTCGCCGATGATGGCTATCTCTACAAAGAAGAGTCAGCAAAGAATCTATATGTAGCTGACAATCCTACAAGACGTACAGTAGACCTGTTGGATGAGTATATTGAAAGTCAGCTCAGCGATCTAGGTCTCCTTAATTTCTACTATGGCAAGATTAATCTTACTGGACTAACTGGAGAACAGGCCTTGAGAAATTTTGACTGTATAGAACTAGGAAAAACCATTTACTATACAAGATTAAAAACAGCTATCACCAGCAGTCAAGTAATCACAGTAATTGAAGTTAACAGTATTAACACCAACGACCCCTACGATAATTTTGATGTCAATGGCGGATTGTTAGAAATCAATAACGAACGTTTTACCTATACAGGACTACTAATCAGTGGATCCAGTTATAAATTTATTGGTATAACAAGAGCAGTAGACGGAACTGTGGCACAGAACCACAGTGTGAATGCTCAAGTTTGGAAGCTGCCAGATTTTCGTTGGAGAAATGTCTATAATGACCTAAATACCAGCAATGGTTATATCTCTGAAAGCAATGCCAGCACAGTACCTCAAAAATTAGGCTATACTACAGCTGGCTATCTAAGACAGATTAGACCCGGCAGTCTGGTCAAGTTTCGCAATGCTGACGGAGTCAATACCTGGGTAACTGTTAAAGATATCAAAGGAGACGGATTGGGCATTGAAGATGGTGACTACAATTATACAGGAAGATTGGCCAATGGAAGAGGCACTGTTGAGCTTAGTAAGAGTATTGTTACTACAGATACCATAAGAACTATTATACCTCCTTTTCCCAGAACATTCGACGAGCTTACTAGAGACATTATCTTGGGTAAGCTAGAAGCAGAAGAAAATTTTGCTCTACGCTACGATAACATAAATGCTAAATGGACTGTTATCAGCACCGATGTCTATATTGATGCTCCATTTGAATTTCCTTTCGATGAAGCCGCATGGTTACTAGCAGCAATTAAAGATAATAATGGATGGACTATTACAACTAGACAGTTGAATTATATTTTTGGCAGTGAAGAACTACTAAGGTTCTATAATATTAATTTTGCACCTAGTTTTAATCCCAGTTTCAAATCAATCAGTTATGATAAAATAAATGTGCTTGGACTAGCAGCTAATCGAAAACTAGAAACACGCATGACCTATACCATCACAGGTTATTATGTCTACGACGACGGTTACACAGACAACAGCAAGGTTCGTGTGACGCCCTTGGACCTAGACAACGATTTTCTTCCCGATGATCCCTTACACTTTATCAATATTGTGGCCAATGACTATGTCAAATTGATCGAATACAATGAAGGTGAATTTTCTTATATGATTCCTCAGACCAGTACATCTTCTGAAGATCTTCCAGGAACTATGAATCTAGCTTTCAAATGGGAACATAATGTGCCCATTGATCAAACACTGAATCCCAGCTTGACCAATGTGATTGATGTTTATGTACTAAACAAAAGTTATAATGACGACTATGTAGCATGGAAACGTCGCAATGATGCTGCATTTAATCAGCCCTTGCCTCCTACCAGCGAAGAACTACGCACAGCGTTTACAGGATTGACCAGTTATAAAATGATGACTGATGAAGTAATATTTCATCCAGTTAAATTCAAACCTTTATTTGGCAAGCTGGCTGATCTAGAATTTCAGGCACAGTTTAAGGTTGTAAAAAATCCGCGAAGTAGACTGACTGACAGTGAAATCAAGAGCAAGGTTATTGCTGCTATAGATAAATTTTTTACACCTGGTAACTTTGGTTTTGGTGAAATATTTTATTTCACAGAACTAGCAGCCTATGTTCACACTGCCCTAAAGGCAGATCTTAGCAGTGTGGTCATAGTGCCTATCAGCACAGATGGAAGGTTTGGAACCTTATTCCAAATACAGCCAGACAGGAATGAAGTTGTAACCAGTGTGGCCAACGTAAATGATATTATAGTGATTAATGAAATTACTGATACCAACATCAGGATTGGTCGATGAGCGAACAAGTTAGAAAACCCGGGCAGGCAACGCCTAAGAAAGTAAAAAACCACGAACTGCTGCCCAGTGTCTTTATTACTGATCCTAACAAGAAGATGTTAGACGGCAGTTTGGATGCTATGACCAGCAAAGGACAGTTGGTTCCTTTTAAAGAAACATTTGGTCTTAGATCAGCCAGTAATAAACAAGAAGAATTTTTTAGACTAGAATCAGATCAAGTTCGCCGAGAAAGTCAGACCAATAACATGCTGGTCTTAAAAGACAGCAACGAAAATTATCTAGGTAAATCCAGCTACTTAGACATAGAAAATTATTTTCGAGTAAAAAACTTTGAACTAAAAGATGGAATTGTACTAGACAAAAATATCAACATTCTCGATCTGCCCATTAATCATCTCAAGCTGACTGATTATCATTTGTACTACTGGCTAGAGCATGACCTACCTCCCTGTAGACTACACTTTAATCAAAAAATCGGAGGCGGAAATAAATTTTCAATCAGCCAACAACTGATAGGAAGGCCATTTGCAAAGATTTTGGATGACCTAACAGGTAAGGTACTAGATCTAAAATCAGGTATGACTGTGTTTTTTACCGGCTATATAGATCCAGAATATCGAACCATTGACATCGAGAATCCCAAGCTGTATCTGGTTGCTGGTGTAGAAAGAGCTATAACACTACTGCCAGTGCCAACTAATCCTGATAGAGTTCCCAAGGCAATATACAAAAAACGACCATGGGACAAGGACGATGCCTACATCGATTATCCTGCGATTAAATGGGACAGTGAAAACTGGGATGGCAGCAGACTAACAACAGGCGGCCCGGAGTATGTGATTCAGGATCGATATTTGGTTGACGGAAATGCTAATCATTGGCAGGCTCTGGACCATTGGTACCATATCAGTACTATTCGTTCAGTGGCTAACTTTCTAGGTATCAACATAAGTCAAATAGTGTCAATTGAAAATAAAGCCCTGCGTCCCATTATTAATTTCTTTAGAAACGTCAAGTTGGCCAATTGGCCTGACAGAATAATCAGTGATATTACATCTATCTTCGCTGGCAAAGTAACAGACTATCAAAACAGAATATCAATAATTGACAGCACAGGTTATCTATTGAAAGATCAGGACCGAGTTGTATTTGAAGAAACTAATGGACTTTATCGTGCCAATGTTGACAGTGTCACTGGCGAAGTTACATTTAGTCAGGTTGTTGACAGTATTGAATATGATGGCTGTCTAATAACTACGGCCAATCAATATCTACACTATCAGGTAATCTTCAAAAAAGGTAAATGGCGTTTTGCTCAGAACAAAACAGAAAAAAATCAATCTCCTAAGTACGAATTTTTTCTAAGCGACAGCACAGATATCAGTAACTTAAACGATACAAACTTTGACGGCGGAGTAATACTGGGCTACAAAGAAGGTACTGTGTTTGACACTGTACTAGAAAAATACATTGAAGTCAGCAGCATTGATTTCGATCTAATAGATGAAAATAATTCTAGTGCAGTCAGTCCTAACCAGATTAAATTTTCCACAGATGTTGACAGCGAATTTTATTACTATAACAGTATAACTAATCAACAGATTGTAATTACTGGTCCTTATGGATACCGTAACGATGACAAAATAATTCCCTTCTATCAACCACGTCGTGGCATTGATTATACAAGGCAGGTTCAGGACCTAGTAGTTGATCTAGACAATGATTCATGGTCGGCAGATGTTGTTCCCACTGCTGCTAGTTATTATAGAATACATGTCTATTATGATACCGAAGAAAAAATTAAATTCTATGTGGAAGTTGAAGAGTATGGTCTATTAAGATTCAGCAGTCGCCGCGGCATCAATTTCTTTGAACAGCTACTACCATTGGTTTCGGGAAATAGAGTCTATATACACTGTCATGATTTGCCATTAACATTTACTCTCTATACATCAGCCATCGTCGACAATATATCCTCTCCGCAGGCCATACCAAGTACACATATTTTTAACAATGGTATCAAAAATGGTGTAATAGAATTAAATCTCAACAGGACCATAACGATTGGTGGAGTAGAACAGACAAACTATCTTCTAGATCCAGATCTTAAGCTCTACTGGAGATACGGAAATACCTTCAAGACTGCTCTGATTAGATCATCGTCTAGTTGGGCCTTTATCACCAGTGTTTATACTAAAGATTATACCAATCCTCTCTACTATAATTATGATTACACTGTAGAAAAAGAAACTATAGATGCGTATTATGACACCATTATTAACGGTCCGTTATTGACAGAAAAGGTCAACACTGGGGACAAGATTCTTGTGTCTAGTCTAGTAGCATTTCCTGAATCTAGAACAGCTCCATTGTCACTGACAGTAAATCCTCTTAATGAAAAACTTGGTACAGTAAATTACTACAGTCTATATCAGCATTCCAGTAATATCAAGGCCAATGGTATCAATACTAGAGAATATGTTGATCCTGAGAATCTATCAAATTCTAGTTCTTTTGGCGGCGGAACTTTCTTAAAACACAATGACCCTCTTAGTAAACTAGCAGTTCTAGCTACTAATATGCCATTCGACTTTACTGAAATAATTCTAAAGCAGGGCAAACACTACGATATATTTCTAAACAAGCTAAAACTAGAATTGTCTAATACCATTGACACCACTGAATACAATAAGTATGATTCATGGGAAATATTAAACATTGCTATCAGCAAGATTTATCGCAGCACTGCCAATGAAACTGCATTTTGGCTGCACAGTAACATGATGGGATGGGGATCAATTGAAGCTGATTATAGAGAAATCAGTCATGACGTTACAGCCACTAAGGACAGAGTCTATCTCTCTGGCGACCTTGAACCTATCAGCTATAGGACAGGCAAAGAAAGAATCTTACATGTGATCATTGATGGCAAAATTGCCATGAAAGACTATGATTATTTTCTAAATAGTTCTGAGCTAGAACCTTACTATCAACCAGGCCTAGTAGCATCAGAAGAATTAGCCGACGGTATCGGACTGTCGGAGAGTGGCTTGGTATCTATCAATGAGATTCCTACTATACCTGGAGCATACAATGGTTTCTTTAGAGACGGTAGAATTGATATCATTGATCCCCCAAGTGAATACACTATCATAGCATTTGCCGCACATAATTACGGCAAGACAGTGACCATAAAACAATGGTACAAAGAATATAACAGTCAAATTCCAGCCAGCTTGACCAAAATAGGCCTTAGTCCTTTGTATATGCCGGAGATTTACAGGGACACATCCTATAATCCAGACAAATGGTTCTTAGTCAGACATGACGGCACACGCCATTACATGGAGGAAGGCGTTGATATTAATAGTTATCCTGTTAATCTAGTTGATCAGTATCTCTACGAATATGAAAAAGCAGTGTGGAGCAGCATTGCTCGTGATGTGGAGAAAAATAATATTCATGAATTGGTGCAGAATCAACCAAGCTATTTCAATAGAGTACTGGAATCATGGGCAAGATCAAGATCTGCCATAGCCAACGAGTATAGAAAATGGCAGCTGGAAAACAATATCTTTGTCACAGACAACAGTGACTATTTTTATGGCAACGGTTTTACCTACATCTATCAAAACGGATCTGGAGACGATGATACCACTGTAACTGGATCATGGCGAGCAATCTACAAGTATATCTACGGCACAGACAGACCTCATACACATCCATGGGAAATGCTGGGCTATACTGTCAAGCCAATTTGGTGGGATGGTTTTTATAGTTGGACTGTTCCTGCTAAAAGAGCTGCTCTAGAGCGTGCGCTAAGAGTGGGTAACATTGGCGAACCTCCTTTTATAGACATAAGACCTGAGTTGGCAAGACTGTCAAATCTTGCTGACCCTGAAAGTTTTCCTGTTAGTTTAACTGGTGCTCTCGTTCCTCCCAACGAGTTAGAGTGGCTTACTACTTTAAGTTCTGGCGATGCACTGGTTAATTGGAGTCCTGGTCAAATTGGCCCTTATGAGTTTGTTTTCTTAAACACACACTATGGCTTGGCCAGTCAGGTCAAACAAAATTATCTACTGGCACCTGCACAGTTTGTGAGTCTACTGTGGGTGCCAGGCCAGACCATTATCAATGAATGGCGTCAAAAAGTTGATAGGACTGATAAGTTTTGGCAACGAGGAAATATTGCACATGACTATCATAGAAAACTAATACCAGCCTACGAGGAAGATGTAGTTTTTATTGAATCAGATTGGATTCCAGGCACAGTCTATAATGATCCCAACGAAAATGGCCTAATACCGTCATGGTTAGTAGCACAGAGCTATGACAATAATCGACCATTAGTCAGTAGACGTTCAACTGGATGGTGGAGAGAAGGCATTATAGAAAACGAAAGTAATAGAATCTATGTAGATACTGAAACAGTTTATACTGGTGGTATAGAAAGTCTCATGGTTGAATTTGCAGTGTTACATAATAAAAACTTTGAAACTGAAATCATTGAAAAATTTAATAATCTACAAGTACATAAAGAATTCTTACTCAACGGTTTCAGCAACAAGGACAATATTAGAATAGAAAGTACAAGTATAAACAGTCAACGTCAACTGTTATTTGTGCCTGAAGAAAACTACAGTGTACGTGCAGTCAAGCACTATCCACATCAAGAAATTTTTTACAGTGGTATGAGAATTATCTGGGACGGCGACGAATACAGTATAAATGGATTTACTAATGAATTCGGCTATTTCCCCTACTTCCTACCTAAGGAAAATAGTCCAACTGTGGGCAAAGAAATTGGCAATGCAGTATTCAATGAAAAACTCTATTACACTAATACCATTGATCTAGTCAGCTATGGACAGACATTTACTAACAGACAGGAAATCTATGACTTCATCATTGGCTACGGAAAATATCTAGAAAGTCTGGGATTTGTCTATGAGGAAGTAGAAATCGACGATCTCTTAAATTGGCAACTCAGTGCCAAACAGTTTATATTTTGGAGCAATGATATTTTAGCTCCAGGAAATTATATAGATCTAAATCCTTCGCACAACTATATCAAGATTGAAGGTACACAGGGACAGTTAGAAAATCTTGAAGGCACTAATGATAATCCAGGCCAATGTATCGACAGACTGGGCAGACCTATATTTGCCAAAGATCTTTTAGTCTACAGGGGAGATGATAACATTGTTATTAAGGCTAAAAATCCTGAAAACAGTGTCTATGGAATCAAGATGACCTTTGTCGACTATGAATCTGTAATACATCTTGAAAATACCAGCGTGTTTGATGACATCTACTTTTTGCCTGAACAGAGCACAACCAAGCGAAGTTTTGTAGTAGGGGGCAAACGCAGTCAAGCCTGGAATGGCAAATATCATATACCGGGCTACATGTTCAGTGGTGATGGCATTCTGCCTAACTACGATTCCATGGCTGAAGTAGGGAAGAATCTGCTAGATGTAGAAAACGTAGTGCTGGATCCTACAATACTAGAAGCCAGCCGCAGTCAATTTGGCCTAACCAGGAACGAAGAACTCAGACAGCTATTCCTAGAAGAAGACAATGAAGTATTATTTAAAAATGCCATAACCTACAATAAAGGTACCAGTCAGGTATTTAACAGCCTAAATCCATTGACACATAAAGACGGATCAACGACCACGCCCTATGAAGAATACATGGTTCGAACTGGCGAACTGGGCAATGTTAAAAATATTGAATACTATGAGTTCGAACTGGGGAGCGAACAGATAACAGAATCTACACAGCTGATCAAATTTGTACACCCTGATGAACCAACTGAAGATAGAAAAACTGTCTACATCAAAGATGACAGCAAGACCTGGGTTCATAGACCTTATAATAAGACCTTGTCCTTTAGTGGCTACGAAGTACCTTATACTGAACTAGAATCTAGTGGTCCTATAATTATAGGTGATGTAAATTTTTCTGTAGAAAAACTCGAAGATCTGTCTGATAATTATGACAAATTTGTTGATCTTTGGCTGATTGAACACTATAACCCCGAACAGAGTTATAAAAAATATGATCAGGTAAGATATAATGGATTCTTATACTATGCCACAACCACAGTGAGCCCAAATAGTTGGGCCAATAATGCAGACAAGTTTGCCAAAATTGACGAACCGTGGTTGCCTAGTTTTCACTGTGCTAACTATTCTATACCCAATCCTGATATAAGTGGTACTGGCAGTGCTAACTGTGTACCTGGAGTTTGGCAAGGAACCTGGCAGGTCCTTCAGACTGTGGATCGAAACCTAGCTATTACAGAAAGCTGTCCGGGTCCAACAGATACCAGCAAGGCACGAATTACACTGAACAAAGATCATAACTGTCAAGCTGGTGACTATGTAGTCATAGTAAACTGTGCCAGTGAAACTACCAGTGCTAACGGAGTATGGCGTATTTCCGAACTAGAGCCCGGATCTCCCACACAATTCTATATTGATGCCAAGGTAACAGGAAAAATTACCACTGGTAAGGTATTTCCTTTAAAGCCAACTAGATTTAAGAATCAATCAGATCTAAGTCTAGTAACTGGTGCTAATGCAGATAATTATGGCTATGCTTGGCGTCGTAAATTTGTACCATTCACTAATGCACTAAATGAAACTGCAATAAGTCCGCCAGAAACACCCAGCGGCTATAACGCCAAGCTGCCTGTGGCCATTGTAGATGATGGCTCAAATAATGGTTGCGGAAACTTTCAAGTCTACACAGTAAAAACATTTCCTCAAGGCTCTGGTGGCGGGGGTGGAGGCGGAGGTGGTGGAAATGATGGTGGCGGAGGTGGTGGAAATGATGGTGGCGGAGGTGGTGGAACTCAGCCCGGGGATACCATAGTTAAGAATCTTGTCAAGGAAAAATCATCAGCTGTTGATCCTAGTGATATTGAACATCTGATTGTCTATGACTATGTTGCCAACAAGACTCTAGCTAAACTAGAAGTATTTGATCCACGTAAACTGTTCATACACAAGGCATTCAGAGATGACATCGACGTTATTGACCGTGTTGATCCTGCCAAGTATAACAGAACCACCGACGATTATAAGAGTGTTTATGGTAGTCTAGCATGGTATGAAGAATTTGTAGGCCGTCGTTGGTGGGATACTAGCAACCTAAAATTTAATGACTATGAAAGTGGTGATGACTATAACAAGATGACATATTGGGGTACAACCATAGATAACCTTCCTGCAGAAATTTACGAATGGACTCGCAGCCCAGTGCATCCAAGCCAATGGGGTAAACTAGTCGAAAATCGTTTTGAAATTGATGGTGTATTGGTAACTGGTGACGCCTATGTTGATCGTAGCCTAGGATCAGACAACTATCACTGGGTAGAAGAAATTGACTATAATAATGGTAACACATTTATTACCTACTATTTCTGGGTTAAAAATAAGAGAAACATTCCGCAAGAAAGCAAGGCTAAACGTGTTTATACTGTGGATCAATTGGCAAGAACAGTGTTGAATCCCAGTGCAGCTGGACTGGCATGGTGGGCTCCTATCAGTCCACGAAGCATTATTGTTCGTGGCATCGACACTTACCTTAATAATTCTAGCACAGTTGTACAGATCAAGAAAAAGATCAAGGGAGAAGAAAAACATCAGCAATGGACTTTCATCAGTGAAAATAACACTGTGGAAACTATACCTGAATGGGTTCATGTTAGATTCAGAGACAGCATAAGTGCTCACGTTTTCTATAAGATAATTGCAGTTTTTGATAATTATAGAAAATATTCCGGCTATAATCAAAGCGATATTGTCAAGTACGACGATAAATTTTATATCTGTAAAATGGTCATACCTAGCCAAGCAGGAGAATTTGATCCAACTAAATGGCAACTATTAACTGATGTGTTTGAAATAAATGGATCCTTGCTGGGAACATGGGATGGTTATTTCTGGGATAGACGACCATGGGACAACGAAGACCTTCAAAAACTCTACTTCTATGTAGAAAAACAAGTGCCTGATCTTATCAACCTACACAGATACAATCGTAATGGCAATCAGATTAGGCCCTATATACAGAGTTGGTTCTCGGATATACTGGAAGCTAGAAGAACCTTTGTGAAAAAACTAAACGAAATCATGCTAAATGTCGACGTAGTTAGTTTGCCAAATTGGGGAGAAACTAGACTAAACAATACTCTATACACAGTGGCCGATCAGACCATTGACGTTACAGCATTTTGGTATTATGCCGACTATAGCAATGAAGAATTTGACAGTACTAAAGAGATTGACTTTGTCATTAATTCTATAGTAGATCTAAATAATCTTGTTCTAAAAGCCAACAACTATATCAAGGTATTCACTGGCTTAGAAACCTATACTATATATCGTCGAAACAGTGATGGCAGTTTCAGTATAATGTTTAGAAAGAACGGAACTATTCAGTTCAGTGACATACTCTATAGTAATATTACTGGGTGGGATGCAACTATTTGGGACAGTAACAGAGTGCCCTATGACTACGATTTTAATACAGTGTTCAATGGCATAGTTGACTGTCTGCGCTATGAAATTTTCACAGGATCCTATTTAAAATACTACAGCCTATTGATCTGTGCCATGTTTAGATATGTACTGTCTGAACAAATCAATGTAGATTGGTTGGCCAAATCTAGTACTATCGAGCCTGTTAATCTAATTGGCAATAATCTAGAAAATGTACAGTCTCTGACTCGAGATGAAATTACAGTGTTGACAAATTTTTATTCTAGCGTAAAATCCTACAGGGATAAAATTCGTGGAGGCACAGTCAACAAGAACAGCATGGAAGAAACTACCATCACAGTAAGTGAGGGCTTGAGAATTAGAGATATTACATAAATTCAAGTAAATATAGTATAAGGAAAACAAATGTTAAAAGAATGTAAATTGACAATTGATGGTTATGTTAAGATCTATGACCTAACCAACAATACTATATTATTTGAAGGTGCCAATGCAGTCAACTCAGAAACCATGAGCATTGCAATTGCTAACATGTTGCAGGGTAATAATTCTAACTATATCTATGAACTGCACATGGGTAATGGTGGAACTGTGATTGATGAAACAGGCAGTATTACCTATAAAGATGTCACAGAAAATCTAGAGTTAGGCACTGTAGCAGAACTGTATAATCCAATCTATTATAAAGTTGTAGATGAGATTGACATGGTTTATAATGATGACGCTACTAGAAATAATGTCAGTGTGCAGCATTCGGAAGGTTTGCCTTATACAGACTTAATCATAACCTGTACTCTGGAAGAAAATCAGCCTGATGTGGGCAGTGCAGTAGCAGGAGAAATTATTTTCAATGAAATAGGGCTTAAAAATCGTGGTCAAAGTGGCCCGAATACAGGCTATTTGCTTAGTCATATAGTGTTTGAGCCGGTGACAAAAAATGCTGGAAGAGTGATTCAAATAGTTTATACTTTAAGAATTAGGTTGTAGAAATTTGCTAAATATACGATAAAGGAATTCGCAGATGGCATATGACGTTACAAAAACAGATGGTACACGACTAACTATAGTAGCTGATAGGACCATTGATACAACCAGTCCAATCAGACTTGTAGGTAAAAATTATTCAGGTTACGGTGAAATAATGGCCGAGAATCTGGTACAAATGCTGGAACATTTTAGTAATCCAGCAGCTCCTAGCAATCCAGTGATTGGTCAATTGTGGTGGAAAAGCAGCGAGAGTGTGCTCTATGTCTACACCATTGGTGGTTGGTATCCCCTGGGTGGTCTAAACATCATAGGTGGGCCCAGCACAGGTTTTGACACAACCTTTATCAAAGATACTAATAGTATACTGCACCCTGCAATGAAGATCAAGGTTAATAATATTATTGTAGCCATAGTCAGCAGTGACACATCTACTTATACTCCACATTTGGATACTGGTCTACAGACCATATTCCCTACAATAGGACAAGGTATTAACCTAAACATGAGCGGTACAGATAACGACGGCGAATCTGGAAATTACAAAATACGCGGCAGAAGTATGGAAGCAGAATTTGCTGACATGGCAGAAATTTATCGCAGTGACATAGAACTTGTTCCAGGGCATCTAGTTAAACTAGGCGGGCAAGCAGAAATTACTAAGACTTCTCATCAATTCGATAATGAAATTTTTGGAGTAATAAGTACAGCACCAGGATTTTTACTAAACGCCAAAGAAAAATACAGTGAACATGCCTATCCTGTAGCTCTTAAAGGTCGTGTGCCTTGTCTAGTCAAAGGCACAGTTCGCCAAGGGCAAAGAATTGTTGCAAGCGAAATTCCGGGTATTGGCATGGTAGCTGATCATTGTGATAGTTTTGCAGTAATTGGTCGAGCTATTAGATCTAAGACATATGATGATATTGGCGCAGTTGAAATCGCTGTAGGTGCAAAATAATGACAATTGGTGTTGGTAAGAAGATAACGGCGGCTGACTATAACGAGTTAGTCAATGCCACTAATAAAGTTTTTGCAGATAACTATCCAGATAGTAGTCCACCTGCCAACGCCACTGCCAAGGCCAATCAACAATTTGGTTGGGGCAATGATGCAGCCACTTTTGCCTATGCAGGTAAAAAAATCACAGCAACTCTAGTTAATGAAGTTGTTGATAGATTAAATCTCAGTGCAGATCATGTAGGAAGCATATATAATCTTGACCGTGTTATTGTAGGACAAAAAGTCACAGCAAATATTTGGCAAGATATTCAAACAGTGGCCACAGATGTAAATAATAAGAAGAATATTGCCGCTGCTGGCCAAACAGCTATATCTGTTCTAGGTAATATAGCCCGAACAGGAGGATTTGGTAGTCTACTGAACTATACAGTCAACCTACAATTCGCAGATTATGATCGTGCGAGATACTTTTTTAACAGTGCTGGGTCAATAAGACTGAATCTTTTAAGAACTGGCGGAACCAGTGTTGACAGTCAATGGGACCCTGTCTACCAAAAATTAGGGACGGTCAGTGTATCATTAACCAATACTACATCTACCAGTGCAAATATTATAAGTGAAGGCAAAGGATTTCGAGACCTTACAGCTACAGATCAGTTACTGCTCACAGCTAATCATGATTCAGGATATGGATACGGTGGTTATGGGTACGGTGGTTATGGGTACGGTGGATATGGATATGGATATGGATATGGATATGGGAATTGTGGCGGATATGGCTATGGTTATGGTGGCTATGGATATGGAGGCTATGGTTATGGTGGATATGGATATGGAGGCTATGGTTATGGCTGTGTATCCACAAGAAATATCAAAGTATTTGGCCGAGTAATAAGCACTGGTCCTACCTATGTAATCGGCCCTGTACGAGTCATACTAACAGTTAGATTAACGTCAACTAATCCAGCCACAACATCTGGAACACACTCACTTTATGTAGAAAGCAGAAAAGCCACATCTAAGACCAATAATTCTGCATCATTTTCTATTGCCGCACCTGTATATTCTGGTTCATCTTCTACTTAATTACTATTTGTCAATCATAAATAGATTATATGCTAATATAATCGGAGTTCTGAATGGATGACAAGCTAAAAGCTGCCTTAGACTTTAGTAATTACAGACTTACACTAAACAATCAAAAACTTAATCTAAAACAGCGAATGAGTACCATGCTGACCATCGGCTATTCAAACGCACTATTTACAGCTAGAATAGACCTGATAGTCTTTGTTAAACAATTAGTTGATTTGGAAGTAGATCGCTATGTGTTTTTAGACGATAATGAAAATCCTGTGATGGTCAACAATTTACCAGATTTTCATGCTAAATTACTGAGTGCCTATACCGAAGCACTGAATGAATACTACAGCGAAGCAGAAAAATTAAAACGCCATCGTGACACCAAAAATTTAGTAGATTTTAAAGAAGAAATTGTTCAAGACCAGTAATGAAAAATTTTGAAAAAGGCATACTGTTAATTGCCTATAATAATGAAAAAATAGCCTATGAAAAACTAGCTATTCTCACTGCAAGAACTGTAAAAAAGTACATGCAGACCAATCATGTCACCTTACTGACAGACTATCCTACATTGACAGCTCTTGAGCGTGAAATTCCTGTTGACCTAGCAGCCGAAACTTTTGACAAAATCATTGTAGAAGATGTGCAACACGAGCAGAATACCAGAGCACACAGGGACAGTCCATGGCATGAATTTACCACTCAATTTAATAATAAAAACAAACACAGTATCTTTGAAAGAACTCCTTATAATCAAACCATCATGATGGATGTAGATTATCTGATTGGCAACAATACTCTTGATGCTATATTTGATACAGATTATGAAGTAGCTATGTATAAAAATGCAATCAGTGTTCGTAACTACAAGCCCAGGATATGGGAACAGAAATTAAATCCTGATGGTATTGACATGTGGTGGAGTACTGTGGTCTACTGGCGCAGTGACAGTGAATTAGCTCAGTTATTTTTTGGCATATGGGAACATGTAAAAAATAACTACAACTATTACAAGTGGTTATATAAATTTCCTGGTGTACTTTATAGAACAGACTATGCGGTCAGCATTGCAGCCCATATTCTAAACGGACACATGCAGGGTAATATTATCACTGAACTACCTGGCAAAGTCATGCGATTTAGCGAACAGATTGATGACATCGCTCAGGTTAAAGACCTCAATGATTATATCATGGTCTGTCCGGATCCCAGTGAATTATGGAAAAATATCTGTAGTCGAATCAAAAATGAAAACGTTCATATTATGAATAAGCTAGCCATACTAAGACACTACTACGACTTTAAGAGACTGGCCTATGAGTGAGGGATACTTGATAACACAGGCCAATTATGACACACTCAAGCAGGTTAACCTCTTGGCTAAGACTATTCGATATCATGATCATGATAGACCTATATCTGTAGTAACTACAGAGTATCTAGGTTCAGATCTATGGCACGGCTTTGATAAACGTATACTCTTGGAAAATTATTACGAAACACCGCTTTATTTTAAGTCCTGCCTAGAAAGTCCATATAATGCCAGTATAGTTCTGTCTCCTAATCAGATACTAACACATTTTAATCCGGCTACATGGGAAAATTTGCTAGGAATGAGTGCGGTAGTATTACCTAAGAATAGATTTAATTTTAATAACACAGTCATTGATCCAGACTGTTACTATCACGGAGCCATTGAAAAAAGAACTTTTTCGGATACATCAATACTGAATGCTGTATTTTACAACCGGGGTCGTGGAGCTGAAAGTATTCTAGGTTTGGGACTTCTTTTTGGCACTCACTATGATCAAGCGGAATTCATTCGTTACTTTAAGAACCAAAAAAGCGTGCCAAACTTTCCTAAATATGTTTGGCCTGAATGGATGATGAGTTTTCTTTACACTATATCTAGTTATAAAATAAATAAGTTCGACTTTGTCAAGTGTATAGATCTTACCAAACAGGAAAATCGTCCTAACAGCCTTAATTGGAATACAAGACCTTGGAGTGAATTTCTTGGATATTGGGTTAATGAAACCGGAGAATTTAAGGTTGAAAATTTTATTCAAAGCGGCTTAGTCAACTATCATAGGCCTGATTGGCTCAACGACAACGTTATAACCAATCTAAATAACAAGTATCAATGAATGAAGAACCTGAGTTAATTCTAGATGAAGATGGCGAATTTGACATACAAAAGACCATTCTTCGACAGCGAGAGCAGGCTGATACCACCTATTATGTTCACTATGACAAGCTGACCTACAATGTCGTAGGTATTAGCCCGCAAGATGAAAATCATGATGATCCAAGGTTTGGCATTATTCAAGCTCAAAGCAATGATCTTATTGATAGACTTTTTAATAATAAACTAAGTCTTAGCAATCTACGTATCAAATACGACTATAAAACCAAGACACGGCAGCTGATCAGGGATCGATACACTAGAAAAGGCGAATTTGACTATGTGTTTGGCTACAAGAATCAGTCTCAATACATACATCTTGACTGTGATGTCATCACCAAAAAGATACGTGCTAACTTTATCTGGGAAAATTTCAAGAAAGACTACACCAATGAATTAACTACTGAAACTCAGATATCACGATTGCCTCAATACCTAGAAATATTCTGTATAGATGGCAACGAACGAGCAAGACTCTACGACAAGCTAAGTTTGAATATTAGAAAGCTGGTGGACGTTCATGAGCTTAGTTTTAATTGCCAATGGCTACCCGACAGTGCTGAAAACTTTAATCGTTTCGAATTTATACACTATGATCATGATCTAAATATATCAGTTAGTGATCAAGCATATGAACCTCAAGTACTTGACATTGACTATAAACCTGCTATACTGTACAAGCAGACGAATAATCAATTGGTCTTTCAGAGTGTCTTGAATCGACATGATCACTTGTTCATTCATAAGGATCGTATAGTATTCTATATCTATAATGCATTTGATCCCAGTGAAATTATTGACGTTGTGAATTTTAATTCAGGAATACTAGATAATTATAATATGTTTTCATATGATTTGAAAACTAATAAACCAGTTAAGGTCATAACAGATCTTGCCCATATACATATAGAGAACGTACATGATAATTCCTATTACAAATTTTGACATTGTGTTTTTAAGCTATGATGAACCTAATGCTGATCGCAACTATGCAGATCTCTTAGAAAAAGCACCATGGGCCAAGCGTGTGCATGGTGTCAAAGGTTTTGACGCAGCGCATAAGGCAGCAGCAGCACAATCAGAAACAGATAGATTTATCACCATTGATGCTGATAATATCGTACGTGATGAATTTTTTACCATATCAGTTGACATGAGTAAAATAGGCAAACATGACACTATCAGCTGGGCAGCAAAGAATCTAGTCAACGGTCTGGTTTATGGCAACGGCGGTGTTAAAATGTGGCCAAAACACGTAGTAGAGCAGATGCGTACACACGAGGCCGCCGAGGATGACAAATCACAGGTTGATTTCTGCTGGGACATACACTATTTTCAAATGAACAATATTTATAGTGATGTGCATAACAATGCCAGCGCCTATCAGGCCTATCGTGCAGGATTTAGGGAAGGTGTTAAATTACTCTTGGACAAGGGTATAGTAGTAGATCCTAGATATCTTAAACAGCGTGTCTATGATAGAAATTACAAACGTATGTTGGTTTGGGCCAGTGTAGGAGCTGATGTAGAAAACGGTCTATGGGCAATGTTTGGTACAAGGCTAGGAGCTTTTCTAGCTAATTGTGCCAGAGACAAATATGATTTTAAAACCGTTAAAGATTTTGATTGGCATGATCAATTCTGGCGTGAAAAGGTGCAGCCCAAATTTGAAGGAGATTCAGCTAGATGTAACAGCACAGGATGGGCCTACAGTCATGAAAAATTACTGAGTGAAATACACATGCTGGGCGAGGAATTAAGAAGCATACTGGGCTTAGAAATAGCTGAATTAGATTCACATGGTAGCAGATTTTTCAAAGAAAGTTTTATTAATCCTCCAAGACTAGGAGCCATGGTTCGTGAAGATCACGTAGACAATACCATAAACTAGGAAATTATTTTATGCAGGATAAAGCAAGAATACAGCAGTTCATTCCTATCATGAATGAAATCAGTCCGACGTTTTGTATGGCTAAATGGCATCATGTCACGATTTATCTACAGACTGGAGAAACACATAGCTGCTATCACCCACCTCCTCATCGCATACCCTTAGAAGAAATCAAAAACAATCCAAGTGCATTGCATAATACTTGGGAAAAAAAGACACAACGTGCTGCCATGCTTAAAGGAGAAAAGCCCTTGGGTTGTCAATACTGCTGGAATATCGAAGCTCTTGGCGATGATCTCATATCAGATAGAAAAGAAAGAAACAGCACAATTTACACTGCTGATCGATTCGAACAGATCAAAAACGGTCCCTGGGATCAAAACATTAATCCGCAGTACATTGAAATCAGCTTTGGTAATGAGTGTAATTTCAAATGTGGCTACTGTTATCCCAAGGCCAGCAGCAGTTACTATAAGGAAATAGAAAAACACGGTCCGTATACCATGGTCAATAATCATAGATGTGATATTGACTATTTTAAAATCTATGAAGAAGAATCAAATCCTTATGTGGATGCATGGTGGCAATGGTGGCCTGAAGTAAGTAAGACCTTGACCATACTGCGTATAACGGGCGGAGAACCATTGCTACAGCAGAGTACATGGAGGCTGCTAGATGATCTTGACAAGAATCCTTTACCCAACCTAGAACTGAATATCAACAGTAACTTTGGCATAAAACCTATACTCTTGGACAGACTCACTGACAAGGTTAATAATCTAATCGCCGATAAGAAGATCAAGGACTTTAAAATATTCACCAGCATGGATACTTGGGGGCCACAGGCAGAATATATTAGAACAGGCCTGGATCTTGAAATATGGGAAAGAAATTTTGACACATATCTAACCAAGACTAATCTGCCTATAACATTTATGATTACCTTTAATCTTCTCACAGTGCCAAATTTTTCTAAACTATTGGTTAAAATTTTAGAATGGAGAAAGCGTTATAATCATGACAATCAAAACAAATGGCAACGAGTCAGATTTGATACTCCCTATCTAAAAGAACCTTTACAGTATGATATGAATATTCTTCCCAAAGAAGAATTCATGCCTTATATGTATCAGCACCTAGATTTTATCAAGCAGAATCTAGACGATACTGATAGATATAAGTTCAGCGAGCTAGAATACGAAAAGTTCTATCGTGTGGTCAAGTACATGGAGACAACTCACTACAGTGAGCAACGACTGAGAGAAGGTTATAGAGATTTTGCCGCATGGTTTAGAGAATATGATCGTCGACGCGGTACAGATTTTGTCTCAGTCTTTCCCGAACTTAAACATTTCTTAGAAACCTGCGAGACCGATGGTTAACAAATATTCAAATCTTTCTGATACATTCTGTATCTATCCATTCTTTAATCTGAACAGTAATACTGACGGCAGTGTCAAGCTCTGCTGTAATATAAGAGAAAACGACCATATCAAAAAAGACAACGGCTCGGACTATAATCTAGGTCATGACAGTATAGACAGTATATGGAACAGTGATCATATGCAGACTGTGCGACAGAACATGCTGACTGGTAAACCAGTGAAAGAGTGTAAAGACTGTTATAGACATGAAGAATTATCCGGTAGTAGCAGTAGAACTACATCAAACTCTATCTACGAAAACAATAAAACAATAGCAGATAATATTGATCAGTTTTTGACCAATGGTCGTGTACCAGTCAAGCAGTTGGCCAGCTTGGAACTTAGATTAGGTAATACCTGTAATCTAGCCTGCAACTCCTGCTGGGGTTATAGTTCCAGTCGTGTCAATCAGGAAAAACTTGCAATCTTAGATAACCTGCCTGCCAAGCATCAGTATCAAACTATATGGTCAGTTGAGCGACAGATTCCCGCTGCTATTAACCATTGGTTTAAAACTGATGTTTACAAAAATAATATTCAAACTGTGGCTGCCGGTCTGAAAAGAGTCTATATCACAGGCGGCGAGCCTACTATGATAAAAGAAAATAGAACACTGCTAAGAAATCTGATTGACACTAAGAATACCAATTGTTTGGTCAGTTTTACCACCAATGGTACTACAGCAGACAGCGAACTAATCGACCTACTGACTCAGTTCCCCAACAACGAAATACAGATCAGTATTGATGGAACAGAGGATCAGGCACATTACATACGCTATCCACTAGATTGGAAAGAATTTAGTTCCAATGTAGAGACTATAGCAAAACTTGACAATGTTAATTTGGTTTTTTACACAGTGGTCAATGCCTATAATCTTAGATCAATTGATAGAATTTGGCATTATCTAGACGGTCTATCGAAGACTAGACCTATAAGATGGTATCCTATATTTTTAGATAATCCTGCCATGATGAGGACTACAATTTGGCCTAGGATCATGAGAAAGAACATAGTAGAACTATTAAAACAATCACATGCCAAACTGAAATTTCTACCCACCTATGTTGATACCAGTGTGTTTGAAAAACTGTTTGAATACTATGACAGCGAAGAATATCAAGAATCAGGCCTAGAGAAATTTATAGAACTTAACAGCATACTGGATCAGCAGAGAAAAACAGATTGGCGGCAGACATTTCCGGAATTAGATTCATTGATCAAATGCTAGATGTATTTTTTCTAAGTTATAATGAGCCTTATGCTGATGCAAACTATAAACTGTTGTTAGCCAAGGCTCCTCACGCTCGACGAGTCAATGGTGTTAAGGGTTTTGTAGAAGCACATCAGGCCTGTGCCAGTCGCAGCTTGACCAATAACTTTTATGTAGTCGATTCTGATGCACACATTTTAGACAGTTTTAATTTTGCATTTACTCCTAGTAAGTATAGAACCTGGTGGGGTATTCCGCAATCTGAAATGATCTGCATCTGGAACAGCATTAATCCCATAAATGATCTAGTCTACGGTCATGGGGGTGTCAAAATTTTACCTAAACAAGGTCTACTTCAAAGAACAGCCAATGCTATTGATTTTACCACGGGGTTTGGTCTCCCTATAAAAGCGTTTGAAGAAATAAGTAATATAACAGCATTTAATTATGATGAGTTTAATACATGGCGAAGCGCCTTTAGGGAAGCAGTTAAATTGGTAATGAATCTAGATGATCAAACAATTAAACACAAGCTAAACTATGATCAAGACTTGATTGACCGCTACTATAAAGAATCACAAGATAGATTGACCGTTTGGTGTACTCAGGGATTAGATAGACTCTATGGATCCTACGCTATAGATGGTGCTAATTACGGCAAGTCGTATGCTCTAGCGCATGCCAGGGATCATGATAAACTTAGACAGATTAATGATTTAGAATGGACAAAAAATGAGTTCAACAAATTCTACGCAGGCTAATATAATAGAACTGAAAAAATTTCCTGTAGTTTTCATCAGTTATGATGAGCCTAATGCAGACGAAAACTATGAGTTCTTATTGGCCAATCATCCTAATCCAGCACTGGTGCATCGAGTTCATGGTGTTAAGGGATTTGATGCTGCACACAAACAGGCAGCTAGTGTAGCTGATAGCCAGAGATTTTTTACAGTAGATGGAGACTGTAAGATTGATAAAAAGATATGGTATAGAGCCATTGAACTGACAGATGAGATCGAGGAAGCTACTCTAAGTTGGAGCAGTAGAAATCTTGTCAATGGTCTAGTCTATGGCAATGGCAGCGTCAAATTGTGGTATTCTCCACATGTGGTCAGTATGCGTAGCCACGAAGCAGCAGATTCCGGTGATTCAAAAAATAATATAGATTTTTGTTGGGATGCTAAAAATTATAAACTGATGAACAATACCTATGGAACCATAGTCAATAATGCCAGTGCCAAGCAGGCTTTTAGAGCCGGATTCCGAGAAGGCATCAAGATGGGCCTTGATCAAGGCTCTAAACTACTGCCTGAAGATTTTAAAAACCGTATGTACCCGGCGAATTTTGCACGTTGGCTAATCTGGATGACCATTGGCCGCGATGTAGAAAATGGTAATTGGGTAATCTATGGAGCACGTCTAGCTGCCTATTTACTCTATATTGAAAATTTTGATCATATTAAGATTGCTGACTATGATTGGTTTGACTCGATGTGGCAGGAACAACTACAGGTATTAAATCATGGAGAGTATCTAGAAAGTCATAGTCACAAACTAATGACTGATCTAAAAAGACAGCTGGGTCTACCTCTAGCTGAGTTTGATGCAGAACAGAGTATTTGGTTTAAACATGTGCATTTCAGTCCCAATAAAGGAATTGGCTGGCCAGCACTGCTTAATCAAAGTGCTTTACCTTTATACGGATTTAGTTTACCATCATGATACCTGTATATTTTTTATATAAAGATGAATTAAATGCTCAAGACAATTGGTATAGATGCAGTCAAGTTGCCCAATGGGCTGTGGCATTTGAATCTATAGGCACTATATTTCAAAGTCATAAGGCCATTGCTGATCACTGTCAAGAGGATAGATTCTATGTGGTTGATGGCGACTGCTGGATATTAGATAATTTTCGTTTTAATCAGCAGGTAGACCTCAAGCCGAAAAGCGTAGCAGTATTCAGAGCTAAGAATCCTGTTAATGGCTTGGTATATGGTCATGGAGGCATAAAACTTTTTAGTCGTGACTGTTTTAGTTTAGATAGACTTGATCGACCAGACATGACTACTACACTTGCAGATGCTTATATTAAGGTCAATGTTCTTGCCAGCGAACATAGATTTAATTATACACCTTTTAGTACATGGCGTACAGCATTTAGAGAAGCAGTCAAACTCAGTGCAGGACTTAATAAAAATAATAATGACCAAGAAAGTCACGAAAGATTGTCCATGTGGTGTGAAGCAGGTATTGAAGCTAGATTTGGATATTTTAGTCTACAAGGTGCAAGAGCCGGAGTAGCCTATGCAGCCAAAGATAATGCGGATTATTCAGTGGTCAATGACTTTGACTGGATTGAAAAAGAATTTAAGGAATGGTTAGGATTAGATAATGAGTAACGATATTACATGGTTGTTTGGTATAGAAAAGTACTTTCATTTTGTCAACGATGTGGAAAAGAAAAAATTCATTAGAAATATTATTAATCTATGCTACAGTGGTCAGGACAGCAAGCCATGGAGTCTAAAATTACTAATGGTAGATGACTATGAAAAGTATCCTGAAAAATCTAGAGAAAATCGCTTGACTTTTTATACCACAGTCTGTGCTAAAAATACTGTGTCTACTGTAGACATAATGAATACTATGCGATCAATTTGGCCTAAAGATGATCTCATTGAGAAGTTAAATGCAATGTTAGAATTGGGCTATGAGAATATCTTGAGTGTGATATTCGGAAAAAGCCAAGTTCAAAGTAAAATATGGTTGGCTGAAGTATTGTACAAATATGATCTAAACTTTAATCATATTCTTCTAATAGGCGGCTGGCTAACACATCATAGCCTCTATCTCAAAGATATTAATTACAGTAAATTATTTTCTATAGATCCTGACAAAAAGCACAATGAGTTGATAAAGATCATCAATCCCGAGGCCTTGGTCTTAAACAAAGACATTAACAAATGTATAGACACCGACGGAAACATCATGTTCCGTGATAAAATCTTGGAACCCAGCCTAATCATAAATACCAGCGCAGAACATATGACCGACGAATGGTTTCATAGACTAAGACCAGGTACAAGAGTACTAATTCAAAGTAATAGCAGTCCTGTAGAAGATGATCATGTTAATTATGCTGAAGATATAGCAGAGTTTTTACAAAAATACAAAATGACTAATATATTCTATAGAGGTGAAACTAGATTGACCAAATACACACGGTTTATGATCTATGGAGAAAAATAGTGTATCATTATCATGAGATAGAAACAGTTCACTTGGAGATGACTGAAGTATGTAATGCCAGTTGCCCCATGTGTTCACGTAACCTAAATGGGGGAGAAGTTAATCCTCATTTAAAAAACAGAGAACTTGATATTGACGACATTAAGACAATTTTTACTCCTAGCTTTCTAAGACAACTTAAACGAATCTACCTCTGTGGTAATTATGGAGATCCAGGCAGTGCCAAAGATACGCTAGAAGCATTTCGTTATTTTAGAAAGCACAATGCTGATATTAATCTCAGTATGCACACTAATGGTGGTATGAAAAAACCTGAATGGTGGGCAGAACTTGCAGAAATTATTAATGGCAACGGCTATGTAATATTTGGTCTAGACGGCCTTGAAGATACCAATCATTTCTATAGACAAGGCACAGTATGGACTAAGATCATGGAGAATGTTCGGGCTTTCATAGCAGCGGGCGGTAGAGCACGATGGGACTATATAGTATTTGCACACAATGAACATCAGGTTGATGAAGCCGAGCAGCTCAGCAAAGACATGGGCTTTGAACGCTTTCAATATAAAAAGTCTGCACGTTTTTTCAGTAATAATCAAGCTGCTACCAAAGAGTCGCATCAAGCACAGAATCGTAAAGGACTGACTACTCTATTACAGGCTCCTACTAATCCTAAATATCGTAACTCAGTCCTGGACAAACTTAAAGAAATAACTAAAAAAGATGACGAGAATAAAATCACAGTAGATAATATTGTCAAGATAGAAAATCTAGATCAAGTACAAGGTATGCAGAAATTTAGCACAGATCCTGACAAGAAAAAGCCAGTAGAACGCATTTGGGATGACGCAGTCATCGACTGTAAAGTTGCCAAAGAAAAAAATGTCTATGTCACAGCAGAAGGAATCCTACAGCCTTGTTGCTGGACAGCAGGACAGATGTATCTTTGGTACTACAAGAATAAAGGTGCTCAGATTTGGCGATTCATTGATCAAGTTGGCCTAGATAAATTAGATGCTAAAAAATACACAGTGGAAGAAATTATTGAAGGTGATTTCTTTCAGCGTGTTCTTCCCGACAGCTGGAATAAATCTAGCTGTGCTGAAGGTAAAAGTGCAATGTGTGCCAAGACCTGCGGCACTAAATTTGACGCTTTTAAGGAACAGTTTAACTAGAACATGGAATATCTTAATGATCCTGCTGCGATTCAGTTCGAACTTAGCTCGAACTGCAACCTACTCTGTCTAGGCTGTGTGAGAACAGATCTATCTACATTCAATACAGCTAAAAGTTTTATCAATAAAAATGAACTACTCAGCAAAGAAACTTTTTTAAAAATTATCAGTGCTCCAGAGTTTGCCACTGTGAACAAGCTAGAATTTTGCGGTACCATCGACGATCCCTTAACACATCCAGATTTTCTAACAATGTTAGAAATGGCCTTGGAAGTCAAACAGTATTACATAGTAATTCACACCAATGCCAGTCTGCGTAATGAAACATACTTTAAAAAGCTAGCCACAGTACTAAAAAAACATCAAGAACATCTGGTGCATTTCAGCATAGACGGAATGGAAGATACTAATCATATCTATAGACAGGGCAGTGATTGGAAAAAAATAATGGCCAATGCTCGTGCATTTATCAGTGAACAAGGACGAGCTATGTGGCAGTATTTGATATTTCCTTGGAATCAGCATCAAGCTGACCAAGCTCGTGCTCTTAGTAGGCAAATGGGTTTTGTGATGTTTCAGCAGAGACATGATCGCAGTCTTGTTACTAAGATCGGACTGGACAATATCAAAAAGAAAAAATTATTAGATAACAAAATAAAGCCAGGCCCCGGAAGTCTAGAAAATTATCTTAGAGAAATTGAACCTAGGGTTCATGAGCCTATACTGTGCAATACTCTGGAACAGAAGATGTATTTTGTCGGTCATGATGGGCGTATATGGCCCTGTTGTTTTATACATAATGGATTTTTAGTCACTGACACTACCAAGGTAAATTTTATCACGGATAGACTGTTAAATACATACAACGATCCTGATTGGAATAATGCTAATCTAAAGTCTATAGCAGATATTATCAATCATAAATTCTACCAAGAAGATCTAGTAGACAGTTGGAATAGTCAATGTCATGGTACAGATTCTAAAGATAGAGTATCTAGATGTACAGAAATATGTAGCAAATCAACTATAACAGAGCTGCCAGTTGGAAAATTTAAAATAGAAGTGATTAATCAATGAGCAAAAAATTACCTAGTGAAACATTTTGCATACTACCTTGGGTGCATCTAAGTACTAGACCCAACGGTCATATGCGTGTATGCTGTACTGCCAATGCCAGCAGTGTGGGTCCTACTAACGATAAGAGCCATGGCGGAGAAATTGGAGTTCTTAAACAGGAAGATGGCAAGCCAGCTAACTTAAACGTCACTGACTTTTTGACCAGCTGGAACAATCAATATATGAAAAATGTAAGATTGCAAATGCTCAACGGGGAAGAACCTCCCAGTTGTACTAAATGCTATAAAGAGGAACGTGCTGGACACCAAAGCAAGCGTCAATGGGAAACTAGATATTGGAGTGAACGTGTTGATCTAGATCAACTCATAGCTAATACAGCAGAAGATGGCAGTGTGCCACCACAGGTCACTTATATTGACATGCGTTTTGGTACCAAGTGTAATCTGGCCTGTGTAATGTGCAGTCCGCATGACAGCAGTTTATGGATTCCAGAATGGCAGAAATTATATCCTAATTTTAAAAACGTCAGTCTTAAAGAAACCATGCAGTGGGATAACAAAGGGCAGATTAACGGAGCCAGCTATAATTGGCATAAGAATAATCCAAAATTTTGGGAACAGTTATGGGAACAAGTGCCTAACATGAAGCAGCTCTACTTTGCCGGTGGTGAGCCCTTAATCATTGAAGAACACTATGACATACTAGAAGAATGTATACGTCAAGGCTATGCCAAGGACATGGAAATACGCTATAACAGTAACGGTGTTGAATGGCGTGAAGATCTCTTCGAGCTATGGAGTCATTTTAAACTGGTACGTTTTCACTACAGTGTAGACGCAGTAGGAGCACGTAATGACTATATTCGATATCCTAGCCAATGGAGCCGCAATCTGGAAGCATTTCGTCAATTAGATGAAGAAACCACCGACAATGTAGAAGTTACCATTGCCTGTGCAGTTCAGGCTCTTAATATCTATTACATTCCTGAATTCTTGAAATGGAAACTGGAGCACGGATTCAGAAAAGTCAACATGTGGCCTTTTGGTGCAGGTGGCATCAACTATCACTTTGTCTATCATCCTCCACATCTAAATGTCAAGGTTCTACCTGCATGGTTCAAAGATGAGATCGAAGCCAAATATGAGGAATTTATTCCATGGTGGACAGCAAATTGGCATCTGGGTGTACCTAGCTGGTATCAAGGCAAGGTAACTCAAGAGAAGTGGCTCAGTGCAGACTATGGCATAAGCAGACTGAGAGGCATGGTAAGATTTGCCAAGAGTGAAGATTGGTCTATGAGGTTACCTGAAACCAAAGAATATCTTGAATTATTAGATCAGCAGAGAGGCACAGACTTTTATAATACCTTTCCTGAAATGAAGGACATATTCAGAGATGTTTGATCAGAACAAGACATTTTGTATAATGCCTTTCATACATCAAAATATCAAGCAGGAAGGCAAAGTCAGTGCCTGTTGGCGTTATCCTGATAGGATAGGTGATTATAGAAAAGAAACTCTACAGGAAATTTGGAATAGCACAGCCACTAGAGAACTACGCAGAGCTCTTTTAAACAATGAAAGACCAATTGGTTGTCGCAGTTGTTGGGACTTT
>Ga0129333_10000142_pt1 | contig 47328 bp, 40 predicted proteins | sample CPB6_08_DNA_FD_94474 | JGI IMG/M metagenome (GOLD analysis project Ga0129333, IMG submission 94474) | Freshwater to marine salinity gradient microbial communities from Chesapeake Bay, USA - CPBay_Sum_0.6_0.8_DNA | ecosystem: Environmental > Aquatic > Marine > Coastal | place: USA: Chesapeake... | reverse complement strand
AATGTTGAGGTATTGGTCATCTTCAAAGTGTGAGTCATACCTGTAGAACAGTTCAAAGATATTGTACCATCCAAATATTTTTCTCTTAGTAAAGTCAAATCCAAATCAAAAATGAATCGTGAAAACCCTATAGGTGTTGATAGACCTCCATCACCATAATAAAGTTGCATTACGGGATTTCTTCCTGTATTTACATAGTTCTGATAAACAATTGTATTATTTCTATTAAAGTATGAATTGATAATTGACATTTACTTTTATTTAATAAATATCAATTAATTCTGATATTTTGATTCAATATTGAGTTATCAGCATCTTGTAGAATTTTTCTTATGTCGTCAATCTGAGTACCATCAACACCAATAGGAATTGGAGCTTCATTAATGTTGTGAACATGAGATCCTAAAAAGTTCACAATCAATGTCAAAAGTTTCATCAATTCATTACCTCTTACCATAGGATCGGTGTTAGGTAAAATATCTTTAGTAAAATATTCTTGATTTATACCATACAAAGTCTCCTTTGGTAGTAAATTAATTTTTTGTTTGGATGGTATGTCTGTTTTATGTGACAGAAAATAAACAAAATCCGCCGCTACTGTACCGTAGGTCACGGGGTTTTGATTGTAAACAACTTGCTGTAATGTGATGTTTTCTCTTGTTAATTGTTCGCCAACAACATTCTGAGCCCAAACTAATGCACTTCCCGATTGAGTATCTGATGGTAGTAATTTAATTTTCTTGAAAAAATCATTAATCATGTTGAATTCAGTAGATGCTGAAGAAGACAACTTGTTAATATTATTTTTAGTTGGTCTAAAATAAAATGGAAATTGTTTCTCTAATCTTGTCGTTGCATCAGGAGGAAATTGGGGGTAACCTTCTATTAATATTTTTCCATTATTTACCCCACTGATAAATTGATTTATTAACTTGACACCTTCCTCTTTAGTTTTTCCTGTGAACTCGAGAGTGTACTCAGGACCACTTTTGAAAGTATCCAAAGGGGTGTTCATGTTTATATTGGTAGATTTTGTCTGATCCTTTGGTAATAATGAATATAATTTAACATTACCATTGTAGAATGTCGCACCTGTAATTCCGCCACCAGGAGTTGGTCCTGATATTTGAACTTCATTTGTAATTTCCCATTCAATAAGTTTCTTAACTAATTGTGATTTTTTTGAAAGAATAGTTTGCTTTATAGGATCTAATTGTTTTTTCTCCAAAGCAAAACTTGAAAGTTGTAAAAAACTTCTGTTCTGTCTTGGAGTTGGTAAATTAAAACCTGCAGTTTGTGTCACCACATTTTTACCGGCTCTTATCAATACTTCTTCGTCTTTTACTATAACATCTGCAGTTCCTCTACCTAATAGTGAATTGTCACCTGGTTCAGGATATATACCTTTTGCCTGACCCTTGATTTCAAAACTAATAGGGTCTTTGATATTATTTGCTTGTTTCAAAAAAGTACCACTTGCTAACATTGACTCTGAATTATGCCAATTTTCGAAACTATTATTCTGAGGTCTTGTTATCGGACCTTGAATGTAAAATTTAGTATTATCAACAACTTGACTCGTGTTGTAATAAAAAATATGTATGTACTCATCAACTTCAGGAACTTGACTAATATAATATGGTAAAAGAGGTATATAAATAAGTGGATCTTTGGAGGTCCAAATGTCAGTTTCAGGATTCCAATCCTCAGGTAATAATGCAGATTCAGTTTGGTTGATAGGTACAGCCCTTACTCTACCCAACATTAATGGATCTTGGTTGTTAGTTACATAACCCTGAAATATAACATTTATTTCACTACTCATTTTGTCTTAGTTCTTTCTGTAAATTCTTTATGTAATAAATTATAGGTATTTTCTAAAGCATCTAAATGATGTGTGAGTTTAATCAAAGATTCTTTGGTCACCTTGAAATCTTCATTTATAAATTCCATGGCAATTTGGAGATCTTTGTTTGATCTTTCTTTGTGTTCTTTGATAATTTGTAAAACTTCAGCAGCTTTTACCCTTTGTTTGTCTAAATCAAATGAACTTTCCATATGCATCTGCCGGTAATGTGATACCAGTTGGGGTTGAGGTTAATGGTCCTATTCCTATTGCGACTTTTCCATTTTTAGCCATTTCCTCTTCTTGTCCTTTAATTATTGAATACACGGAAGCGACAAATTTGTTTGGTGAACCATCAGGCATAGGACCTACAGGAACACCTATAGCTTCAAGATCGTTAACAACATTCATAAAGGCTCTTGTTGAAGAGTATCCCGCCAAGGCTTTAGATGCTAAAAGTAATGGAAGTGGGACCTCACCACCAATCTGTTTCTTTTTCGCTCTAGCCACCGAGGCGTTTACTGCAATATTTAAAATTTTGAGAAGTTCATCGATACAAGATTTACATTCTCTAAAGTCTGTTACAAAGTTAAAAGGTGCCGTCAATAAAGAAACTATAGACAAAATCATTTTTTCTATTTTTTCCCTTTTTTCTTGATTGATATCTTTGGTAATAAATGATACAAGTTTTAAAATTTGTTTTTTAAGGATTTTGAATACTTTTTCTGTAAATTTTGCCACTAAAGCGGATACAAACTTAATGTAATATGTTCTGAAATTTGTTGCAAATTTTTCTATGTCAAATGAGTATTTTGGTTTTGGTTGGTTTGTCGCATAAACCATCAACATGAAAGGTAAAATTGCCTTTGGTGATAAAATAGTTGCCATCATAGCATTAAGAAATTGTTTGATAAAACTATCGTCTAATGATGGTTTAAAAGATTGGTCAGTTACCGGATAAATTACATTCAGTGCATTTTCATATTCGTTGGGGTCACTTGTATCTTGATTGAATTGTAAAGTATCTAAAGCCTCAATTGCGGCTTGAGAGTTCATAATAATTTGTAGGTTATCACAATCCTCAAACTCAACCACACCTCTTTTAATATTTGAAATATTTTGTTCAATAATTCTTACATCTATATCACTTAACTCAAAAAACGAATCTGTTGTGTTATCTATTTCTGAAATTTTTGCAGTTCCCCCAACCGAAATTTCTTTTGTAGCATCAGAACACAAACAAGAAACTCTTCGATTAAATGCTAACACTTTTTGAACTACTTCTAACTTTTTCTTACCACTACCTTGTTCGAATGAGATACAACCAGTTGAAAAATCAATTAAGTAAGTAAAAAAAGTTTTGAACTCCAAAACATTTATTGTCGAATAATAGTCATTCAAAAACTCGTCAATTGATGGAAATGTTTGTCTTGGTTTCAAATCTACCTTAAAAAAACTTCCGTTCTGTGTTTGGTTTGTAATAGGGTCAACATAAGTTTCAACATATGTAATGTCGAAAAGATTTTGTAAAGAAGATCCCAAGTAGTTATCCGAATTTAATGCCGAAAACGGTTGGTTCAAATTTTGAGTGAGATTATACAACTCCCTATTCATTGAAAAAGGGTTTTTGACAGGGTCTTGTATGAACTCTTGGAAGTTAGCCGGTTTTTCTTCATAAAAAAACTTACCAACTTTGTCTGTCGGTGCTGTTTGTAACACACCAAACAAATCAACTTGGTCAACAGGAATATAAAATGTTGAATTAATTGGATACTGTTGGTTACTACCACAGTTCAAAAATTCTTTTGCCAATGATACTAATAATTCAGCAAAACCTTTTTTTGAATCTTTTAGTGAATCTAAATATAATTTTTTAACAAACTTATCGGTATCTAAACCTGATCCTCTTATCTTTTTTAATTGTTGTAAGAGATGTTCTAAAAAAGGAGTACAGTTATTATCTTGTTTGTTTTTTTGTTGTTTGAATTTGTCTAAAACTTGACTAACATATTTTTGATTTTTTTCAAAACTATCTCCGGCCACTTTTTTAAGACCATCATAGGATTCTTTAAACTCTTTATATTGTTGATATGTTCCAATTTGCTTAGATACATCCTTCAAGTCATTTTCTATATCTACTGCCATCAGAAAAATTATTTATTCATTTTATACTTTCCGTCAGAATCAATATCTTTTTTCAGTAAACTTTGGAATGCTTCATCATCTAACTCTAAATCCGATAGAGTAAAATCTTCTTCTTTATCGGTATTTTTTTGCCACATCTGAGCTTGTAACTTAGATAGAGTCAGTTTCTTTTCAACACAATCGTTGATGATTTTTTGTTGTTTTTCTATTACAGGACCAATAAGTGTCATATCTTCTGGTTCCTTCATCATAGTTAACATCTTATTTTGTATTCTAATCGCAGTTTGTCTTTGCTCAACAAGTTCATTGTAGATTTCTTGCATCAACGATAACATTGATTCTTTACTTAAATTAATTTGTTTTTTTGAAGGTCTCGGCATAATTATAAATATTAATCCTTTAATAATTCTTGTACCAAATCGAAATATAGTTTTTTAAATTTTTTAATTGAGGTTCTAATTTCTTTAGTTGATAGGTTGGTCATTTCTCTTAATTCAAATAAAATAATATTTTTGTTAAACTTATTATTATTACTGTCGGGAAATATCAAACTATAATTTTCAAACAAATCATAAATTGCGGATCCAAGTTTTTGCTCATGTTCGTTGTCGATAGATTCGTCAAGATTAGTCTTAAGTTTTTCTAAAAACTTTTTTATAATAGTTTCCGATTTTAGACTATCATCTTCTATATAGTACGCGAAATCAGGTCTGTTTGATAAATCTGAAGAAATGTCCTCGTAAGAAATTTTACGATTCATTTCTTTTTGATCTTTCATGATTTGACCCATAAGATAATTTTTACAAATTGTGCCAAAATAAGAATAAGCCTTTTTCTCTTTGGACGGCTTAAACTTATCAATTTTGGTCATAAGAAAAGAGTGAGTATCTATGTGAACTTCCTCATAGTTCATGTCTTTCCTATACAATTTGTATCTTCTTATAATTGAAGATATCATTTTATCTAAAGGTTCTCTCAAAAACTCATTGTATATTTTGTTTTTTTCTTCTGAAGATTCTGCGATTAAAAATAATTTAACCGCAGTTTCTTCTCTTTCATCAAAATAATTATTGTTTTTTGGTTTTCTTCCTTTCTTTTTCTTTTCTACTGAGTTTTCTGTTTCATTTTCTAACATCAAATATCTTGAGGTTCATATTTTATTTCTCTGTCATTTGTGTAGAAATATTCTTTCTTAGCGGAATCGATCCAAAATTTAGCCTCATCCTGAGACATCTTATCTTCACCATTTTTGTAATTCCAAAAAATTGACCCTTCTCTAAGATTCATATGTTTATAACCGATTCGTGGTATCGTCATAATCTTGAATGAATTGTAAGTCAACCTAAGGAATAACTCATAACCAAATGTTAGCTTCAAATTTGACTTTAAACCACCCATTTGTAAAAACTTCTCCTTACTGAAAACCATTCCAGAAATTTGGAAGTTTTGAAATGTTTGTAATGTTTCATTGGTTAAAATACCAATTTCATTTGAAACATTTGCCGCAAAAGTGGCTTCATTTGTAAAACCCGCAAAAACTAATTTTTCATCTACATCAACAACTATAGGTAGAAAAGCATCTACATCTTTATAAATATCCATATATTTAGTTGCGTTTTTAAACCAAATATTAGAATATTCGTCGTCAAATTCCAAAATTGAGCACCATTCTGCATTTGCAACTTTAACACCATGGTTTACCTGTTTAGAAAAATTAGGTTCCTCGGACCAAATTTCCATGCGAACATTTAAGTCTTCAAAATCATATGACGATAAAAAACTTTTCAGGTAGTCTTCATCACCGTGAACGATTATTAGTTCGGATAGGTAATCTTTTTGATATTTAACCGACTGTATACATTTTTCAAAGAAATCCTCGAAAGCAATTGCTTTTCCTGTTTTTATCGGAAGGATAATTGATATTTTATTTGTGCTCATAATTATATTGTTTCAAATTTAGATAGTTGATCTTCAAAAGAAGTAATTCGTGTTTCAAACATTTTTTCAAACAAAGAAATTGTGTTTTCCTCAAAAACTTTTTGTGATGGAAGTTCGTTAACAGTTTTCTCCATTTGTTCAAAAAGTTGTGGATTTAAGTTGTCTTCCAACCAATTTTGAATAAAATCTGAAAGTACATCAACGATTAATGTTTTATTATTAATCCATAGACCGTTATCTTCGGTCATCCATGAAGGAACGATATCAGGAACTAATCCCATAACAGGTATACCCATTTTCATAGATTCTAATGGGAATGTACCATATGATCCGTTTTGATCGACCCAAATAGAAATAAAGCTATCCTTCATTGCTTCTGCGAACTCAACTTCTGAAAGTCCTCTCAAATCTCTGAATGTGATCCATCTATACTGTGGGAATTTAATATAGAATGCCTTAATAAGGTTTGTTGTGTCTCTATGATCTCTAGTGTGAATATTAACTATTGTTTTTGGTGGGAAAGGGTTTTTCTGAAACTCATCAGAAATAAATGGCTCGATAACATCAACAGAAACACTTCTCATTGCAGATTCAATAAGTTCCTTTTGTTTGTTGGATGTTGTTATACACTTGAAGAAACCAAGTTGAGGCCATGATTGACCGGGTTGTAAAGTTTCAAATATATAGTCAAAAGATTGACTTAAAACAATTTTTCCACATGGAAGTTTAGTTATTTGTTCCATCACAAATCCGTAAATTTCAGGAACAACGATTAAATCGTCTGGTGAAATTTCCAAACTTGTACCTTCAATTGATCTGTGCTCCAAATTAGTCATGTACTCATCACTTAACCAAGATGACACACCAAAATAATCAGGTTTTTCATGTAAAATAATTGCGTTATATCCATTGTTTTTTAATGTCAACGCCATATGATAAATGTACTTAACGGATGCTTTAGCATTCCCTTTTGTGTCTTGAACCAAAAAATAAATTCTTGAAAGTTTTTCTTTCATGTTATTTATGGATCTCTCTAATTTTTCAAAGTTTTCGTTACTCATTTGTTTTATAGTTTGTTTATTATGTTTTTAACTCTTAAAGTATTAAATGCAATTTTAAAGGGTATTGTTAGTTCACTATTATTTGGTCCTAACTTCTCGTCAACACTCTCCGATTCCGTTATAATAGTTTCTATCATCATTTTAATCATTTCATATTTAACAAGATGAAATTGAGTTTCTCCTGTTGCGGTTGCCAACTCAATTTCTTTTTCTAGCTTGTCTAAATCTATATAGTAGTTTTCGCCAAAGGTATTAAATAACATTCTCTTTTAAGTTTTTAATTATTGTATCAAATTCGGAAAATGAAGAAATCTCATGTTCAGAACTGATTTGTTTATTATAATCTGTAGTAAATTTTACTACAATTTTATCATTAGGTTTTTCTAATAATAAGGATGGGTTTGCCGTAAGTAAAACATCTACTTGATCCCACATGTTATTTTTTGTTACCTCACTGAAAAAGATTACTTTTTCAACCAAACAACCAAATTTTGATAAGAAAAATAATGTAGACGGCTTAGACTTTCCTATCTCTCCCGATACTACAATTATTTCATTTTCATCTCGTTGAGATAAATAAAAATCATTCAACATATTGAATGTGGTCATTTCAGTTGACGGGGCGTGACCAAACAATTCCATTGCATATTCTTCATACATGAATGTAAATAACTCTTCAGATGATTTAAAACTATAATGATCATCTAACTTAAGTGAAGAAACTTCAGAAACTTTTTTGTATTCAAACTTTTCTTCATTTGTAATTATTGGCACAGTGTTACCTGACATGTCAATTTCATATGTTGGGTTTGATAAATCATCTTCCTCCTTTTCAATCAGATGTCTTGTGTACAACTGATCAAACTTTCCAATCGTATCCCTTAAAACTCCATTAACATCAATCCCTATTCTCATCATATTTTTGAAGAATTTTAGAAATTATTGGGTTTCTTACCACATCTTTTTCGTTGAACTCAAAAGTACCAATATCGTTGATGTAATTGAACCTTGTGATTGCGTCGTAAAGACCAGATTGTTTTTTATCTTTATATCTGTCAGTTTGTTCTAAGTCACCCGAAATAAAGAATTTACTATTAGAACCGATGCGGGTTAATAATAATTTCATTTGATTAGGAGTTGAATTTTGAGCTTCTTCGAATATTAATATGGAATTGTCAATATTCATACCTCTCATATACGCCAACGCAAAAACCTCAATCACTTCCATATCTTTAAGTTTTTCTCGAGCTTCTTTGCCAATTATTTTATTTAACAAGTAGTAAGAGGGAAATATATATGGATCTAACTTTTCTTCTAAATTTCCTGGTAGAGCTCCTAATTTTTCTTCAGCCTCTACCGCTGGTCTGACAATTATTATTTTTTCATAACCGTTGTCGGGCTCCATTAAGAGGTCCACAGCGGCTTTCATTGCTATGTAACTTTTCCCGACACCAGCAGGTCCCGAACAAATTGTAATTTGGTTCGAAGTTAAAATATTATAATAGTCCTTTTGGTTTTCTGTTAAAAATTTATTTTTACTTTTTTTTCTGATAATTGAATTGATCAAATCTTTTCTAGACTGAGGTCTACCCATAGATTCATCGGGAGTTTGTGTTTTTTTTCTTTGCATGTTATTGTGTTACAAATCGTTTAGCTGATTCTTGTTGATAAACTAAATTTCTCAAGTTTGTTGTTGAAAAATTGTGTTCTCTTTTATTATAAACAAATCTGATTCCCCTTTTTTGACATATGTCCTTTGCGGTAAAATCCTGATCTTTATACTCTTCCCCAATTATTCTAACATCTAAATCCAAAGAAGAAAAAATAGTTTTTAACTCTTCTTCAGTATTGTATGGGATAATTTTATCTACATATGCAACAGCGTCAAGTTGTATATACCTTTCGACTAAAGATTGTATCGGTTTATTTTTGTTGGGTCTGTCTATGGTCGGATCGACCTGAAGTGCACAAATTAAGTAATCACAATACTTTTTACATTCTTCTAACATAATAATATGACCCGCGTGTAGAAGATCAAAAGTAGAACATGTGATACCTATAATTCTTTTTTGTTTATCCATTTTTTCTTACAACATTATAGTTTTTTTCAAAATACTCAATAGTTTCCTTCAGTCCTTCATAAATTGGCGTGAATTGGAAGTTTGGTAAGTATTCTTTTATTTTAGAATTATCACTTGGTTTTCTAAACTGACCATCAGGTTTTGTAGAATCAAATACCACATTACCTTTGAAGTTCATCAATTCTACAATGATACCAACAACATCTTTAATTGAAATTTCATCGGATGTTGAAAGGATAATTGGTTCGTTTTCATTGTAGTTAGTTAACACCCACTCGGTTAATTTTGCAACATCTTTACTATAGATAAATTCTCTAAGCGGTTGACCTGTTCCCCAAATCATCAAATCTGTTTTATTTTCTCTTGCCAAATAACATTTATGTATTAATGATGGTACAACATGACCATTTATAAGATCATAATTGTCGTTTGGTCCATAAATGTTTGATGGTATGACAGACTTATAATTCAGACCATATTGTTCACGATAAGCCTTAATTTGAACATCTACCATTCTTTTTGCATGTGCGTAAGCATCATTGGAAAAATGGGGAGGTCCTAAATGAATTTTTTTCTCAGTCAGTGGATATTCTACATTATCAGGAAAAACGCAAGTGGATAGAAATGCAACTAAATTTTTGACTTTTGATAATCTTGCGCCCTCTATGATATTAGTGTTCATCATAACATTTTGATAAAAGAAGTCTCCTTTATATTTCATGTTACTACCTAAACCACCCACTTTGGCGGCACAATGTACTACAGAATCAAACCCTTTTAGCATCAATCTATAAGTTTGATCTCTATCAGTAAGATCGTAATCTTTTGAACTAGGTTTGAAGTATTGTTCCCCGATGAACTCTGAACCAACTAAACCATTACCACCAGTTACTAATATTTTATTTTCCATAATAATCTAACCAATATTGGATCATTTCGTCTAACATAGTTTCAAAAGTATACTCGGGTTTCCATTGCAAGTCTTGTCTTAACTTTGTTGAGTCCCCTTTCAAATTTTCTAATTCTTCAGGTCTGAAATGTTTTTCGTCTACAATAATGTGATCTAAATAATTCAAACCCAAAGATTCAAAAACATAACTACAAAGATCTTTAACAGAATGAGAAACACCTGTTGCACAAACATAATCATCAGGTTTTTCAGTCTGTAACATTAACCACATTGCGTACACATAATCTTTAGCATGACCCCAATCTCTTGTAGCGGATAAATTACCAATATGTAGTTTCTCTTGAAGTCCAAGTTTAATTCTTACCGCAGCTTTAACAACTTTATTGGTGACAAAGTTTGTTCCTCTCCTTGGGGATTCGTGGTTAAATAAAATGCCGTTCCAAACTTTTAAGTTGTAAGCATTTCTATAATTTCTACAAATGTTATATGAAAAAACTTTAGCACATCCATATGGTGATACTGGATGCATAGGTGTGGTTTCTCTTTGATAACCATCTTCATCAATACAGTTACCAAACATTTCAGACGAAGACGCTTGGTAAACTTTTGAATTGGGTGAAATAATTCTAACCGCCTCCAATAAGTTCAATGTACCAACACCAGTTACATTTGCGGTATATATAGGTTGGTCAAAACTTACTCTAACATGCGATTGTGCCGCTAAGTTGTATATTTCATCGGGTTGTACTTTTGATAGTATTCTTATTAGGGACCCCATATCCGTCAAATCCGCATATTCCAAAGTAAGTAAATTTTGTTCTCTCAAATGTTCTATACGAGTTGATTGAGTTTCTGAAACAGAATTTCTTTTTACAGTTCCCCAAACTTCATAACCTTTGTCCAAAAGTAGTTCGGCTAAATATGAACCGTCTTGACCGTTTATACCTGTGATGAGTGCTTTTTTATTCATTCAATTTTCAAATTTAAAAACATAATAGGGATTTTTATGGTTTAAAAACAGTCGAGGATATCCCTAAATCCCCCCTGACACCGTGTTTTGACGGATCTATTTCTAATATATTTTAGGTTGGTTATAATTATATTTTATTACTTCTGTCCCAAAACGATGACTTACCAAGTTCTTTTTTATAAACAAATTAGTTAAAATACTTTGATCATATCTATGCTCCACAAAATTGTTAACATTAGGTAGATTACTTATATTTGGATGTTCCGTCAATATATTTTTATTTTTAGCATACTCAAGCCATTCCTCAACTAATTCTATATTGAAATTATTTTTCTTAAGACCAATAACACCTGCTTCTAATTGTACATGGTTGTAATACTTTTGATTGTCACAATCCATTAATACAAAAGTGTCTCTTTTAGTCCACTGACCGTGATTGTATCCTCTATTCAGAAAAAAATATTCTCTTTGCTCGAAGTTTTTTAGTACTTCATCGAAGAATATTTTTTCAGGTAAATCAGTTGAGTCGATGTAAAGAAGTATCTCATCATCCCCAATTGATTTTAGTTCTTCTAAAATTATAAAAGGTTTCCATATACAGTAACCATAACCCTTTTTGAAACTTAAAATTTCACTGTATTCAGATAAAAAAGAATTTGGTAAATCTTTATCTGTAATATGTTTTTGATTCGTCAAACCGATAGAAACTAAATGATTTTTTAATTTTTGTTGGGATTCTATAAAATTTCCTTTTGCGAATGTTAGGATTTTTATTTTGTCGTACATTATTTTTACCAATTAAATTTTTTTCTTATTTTCTTACCGTTGCTCGGCAATCACATAAAAAAAGTTATGTGAAAAAAGTATTTTGTAAAGTTGTCAAAACTTCAATTTTTATTGGAGAAGTTTTTTATAATTCTTAACAAATTTTTCAGGACTTATTGATTGAGTACGATGTGAGTCGAATTGGTAATGATGTATAGTATTTTCAGATATACAATAGTCTAAGTTATTTATCAAATAAAACAGACTGATAGACCTTTCAACTTCGTGACCTGAATAATCCGATGTTTTAACCTCATCGATCATTGGTTCTATCCAAGACATATACTCCTCAAAAGTTTTTTTTGTCATTGAGTGATTAGAAGTTACACTGACCGTAGTAAAAGCCCCAACAGATTTAATAAAATTTTTTAAATTTATTTTATATACTTTTTCCAACGACGACGAAATTTTTTCAATCCATCGAGAATGTTGAATATAATTGAAGTCGTTTACACCCAGAGGAATATAACCTAAAATATTACACCCGTTATTTAATTTGTCGTCAATAATGTTTTTTAAGTTATCAGGTACATTAATGTCATATTCGAACAAATTAATTTTGTCTGAAGTTACGAGATTATTTTTCCATAATGCATACCAACCAGTGAATGAAGTAAGTTTAGGATAATCTTCCAAATTATATTTCAAATCTCTACAAATAATCACATTCGGTATCGATTTAATTTTGTCAATGGGACCATTTCCAACAAAAACAAAAGTTAAACCATCTAAGTATTGAAATTTTTTAGCGTCAATAAAGTCCAACACAATTTCTTGGTCATGTACAAAAATAAAAGTCTGCATCATAATATTCTGTGGTTAAATAATTTATTATAATTTTTATTTATGAAGGGAGAAAGAGTTTGAGTATAATCTTCGTATTCACCTTTTTGATTACTCGAATCTTTTCCTCTAGTTTTACTTTCATAATGATAAGCAACTAAAGATCCATCGTAATAGTTTGAAAACCCATTAAGCTTGCAAGTCAGGTTTAACTCAACATCCTCGAAACAAGTTTTGTAGTTTTCATTGAATCCCCCAATTTTTTGGAATGTAGTTTTTCTAATCATCATTAAAGCCGCGGTATTACCCATAACTTCTTTAATATTTTGCGTGTATGAATAATAAGAACCTAGTGAGGCATGTGTAAGATGAAATTTTCGATTATCATTTGTTTGTTGAATAATTACCCCATCATGTTGGATGGTGTTGTCCTCAAAATGTAATCTACACCCAACAGTACCTGCTTTTGGGTATTGTTTGAATATCTTCAACATACCTGTAACAACATCATTTAAAACTTTAATATCATTGTTACAGAACAATAAAAACTCGTAATTGTCGTCTACATGATTTTTGACAACATCATTATTTATTTTAGCAAAATTATAATAATCATATTGTATTAATTTTGCGTTAGTTAAATCATTCAGTTTATTTGTTATAAGAGAAATTTCTTCCTCTGATGATCCTGTGTCTGCAACAAAAATTGTAAAAAGATTAGTATTACAATTTTTAACTAAAGAATTTATACAGTCAAACAACATATCAACTTTACCTTTGGTGGGTATGATAATTGCTACTTTTTTAAATTTTTTGAATTCTTGTGATTTTATTTTGGGTACATTTATCGATGTAGGTTTAAGATCTAAAGGAAGGTAGGAACCCCACTTTTTAACAAAAACTTCTTTACTCTCCCAAAATTCTTGATTTGGTTGACCAACAGACTCATGAGTAATTTCAAAAGAACTCGTTACACCAATTTTAACTTGATCTAAATAATTTGGTACACAAAATGAATGATCGTAAAAATGAAATCTTCCAATCGTTTCGTCAAAGGTATGTTTGATTTTTCTCTTATCAAAAGAAATAAACAATCCGTCAATTGTGACAACAGGTATTAATTCCTGTAATTTGATTGAGTATTTATTGATCCATTTTTTTTTACCTTCAGGATGGTGATATACTTGACCAACCATGGTCTGATGCATTTTTTCCCAATAAACTCCTGACTCAGGAAAATAACAAGAACCGGCTTTTCCAATTATACCAAATTCAGGATTGTTAGAAAAATCTCCCAATAATTTTTTACCCCAATTTTTTTCTAATTTTATATCATTATGACAACATACAACTATATCGAATATAGACTGTGTCATTCCGCTATTATAAACTTGGGCCAATGAATATTGATTATGATTCACAAACTCAATTATTTGAACATCCCTCAACCCGACGGAGTCTAATAAATGTTGTTTAAATTTCAAATTGTAATTTGAATCTTTGTGTGTTGAATATACTATGCTGATCATTTGTAATTTTTATTAAAATATTCTTTAGCCCTTTCTTCGTCTCTTTTATACATTTCGTGATTTGACATTGCTGAGTGACCATGACCAACTTCTGAAAAATATCCATGAGTACAAAAGTCATATATGTTTTGGTGTTTGAAATTGTATCCTTTATGGACCATTTCTTTAAACCAAACATCTCCAATGTCCATCCCAAAATATCCTCCAATAGGATGAACATCACCAATTGGTACACATTCCTTTTTATATTTTTTTGCGTCAATCAAAGTACACCATTCATTTACTCGACACTCAGGTAAAGGAAATGGTCTATTCGTATTTATTTGTTTTTTACCGTTCATCGATGTTCGTGATGATGGGTGTTTATCCACAAATTGGATAATTTGATTGTAAGAGAAATTTTTCTTTAAATTAGATTCTAACAAATGACTGTCACAAATATTTTCATATTTCAAAGGACAATTCCAACACTGACCAATATGCCCTATACAAAACCCATCACCTATGTTAGTTAAAAATTCTGAGATTATATTTTTTGTGAATAAAACATCATTATGAATAACTAGCAAATATTTTTTATCAGTTTGTTCCAAACCATACTGATATCTCAAGGATAGTCTGTAATCAGGATCAACTGTGGATCTAAATTTATCTGAAGGACTAATACTCAAATAGTGTTTGGTAACATACCTTTCTAAATTTGAGTAACCTAAATTATTTTTTATTATCTGAAAATCGTAGTCTTGTGGTTGTTTTGCTTCCTCGATATAATAGATCTTGTCTATATTTTCTCCACATGTATCAATCAAACTTTTAAGTGTAATTAAAGTTTGATAAGGTTTGCCAAAAACATGAACACAAACATCTACTTTCATTTTATATACCTGTTGAACCAAACCCATTATGGTTTCTATCCTTGGGTTCTATTTTATCTTTTTTTGTTAGTTTAATCCACTTACCTGATACAACAGGACAAACAACCGCTTGTGCAATTTTTTGACCTTTCTTGATTAACTTTGATTGGTTGCTCGTGTTAAAAAGAATTACTTGTATTTCTCCTGTATAACCTTGATCAACCGTACCAGGAGAGTTTAAGACCATGAGTCCGTCCTTGAGTGCCAAACCACTTTTTGATCTAACTTGTATTTCATAACCATCATGGATATCAAAATGTAATCCTGTCGGGATTAATTTTCGGTCTAAGGAATCAATCAATACTTCTTCGGTTGAATATAGATCAAATCCAGAATCGGTAGGGTATGCGTACTCAGGATCAATAGCATCAACATTTGATGTGGAATAGTTTAGGTCAAGTAAAATTGAGTCATCAAAAATATTTTTTTGTAATTCATCGAAATCTATACCTAAAAAGTTCGATATTTGACCATAGTCAACTTCTTTGTCATCATCTAACGAATCAATAAAATTCAAAATGTCATTGAATTCCTCTTCGTTGTTATTTTCCGTATTCTCCATTATTTCAAACTTTTTAATTTCATAATCGCATCTACTAACACATCAACATCTCGTTCACAGTAATCTGAAATTTCTTTTAATCTACCTTGACCCCAATATGCTTCGTGAACCATACCCCCGTTTACTTCACCATCTTTTGGTGTTGGGATTTCTAAACAAGCACACATTAAATCTAAAGAACCAATTGCGGTATATGCTCCGTATTGCCAAATTTCTTTTGTGTCGATTGCTTTAACTTCCCACGGTTTTGTATCGTATGAAGGTAAGATTTTGGAAGGCATAATTCCGTTGATAATCATCCGTTTTGCCATCATCGGAATATCGAAATTTTTAAGGTTGTGACCACAAAGATAAAAATCTAACTTATGACAACGATTCAAAAGGTCTCTAACCTCCGTTAATAATTTATGTTCATCATCACCTGAGAATGTTTGTCTTTTAGTCTCTCCGTTATCTAAAACGAATGCCATGGATACACAAACGATCTTTGCAAACTCAGGAACAAGAGCCGCTCGTTTTCTGAAAACAATATCCATATGTTCCTCAGTTGTTCTACCCTCTGAATATTCTTTATCTTCGGGAAACCTTTTTAAAAACCAATCGAAATATTTATCGAATTGTTGGGCTACTCTTGGATTAGACTGTATACATGTTTGGTAATCCTTACATCCACCGACAGTCTCAATATCTAAGAATAAAATTTTTGTAATTGGTATATTGATCATTTTTATTTAATTAAGGATTTGTAAAATTCTGCTCTAGTTTTGGTCACAGTATCTAAATGATACTTGTCTTTTACTGTTTCATAGAGTCTTTCACCAAGATCGGTAATCATGTTGGGATTATCAACTAATTTTTTTATGTATTTTGACCAATCACTGTGGTTTTTATGATCATCTACTAACAAAGCGTTACCATCTGTAAACTCACCATTCTTCATCGCATGTTTCAAATCGATAGTGTAAGGACCTACATTTGACGCAATCAATGCCTTTTTATAAAATCCAGCTTCAATAACTTTAAGTTGAGACTTCATTCTATTAAAAATGTGATTTTTTATAGGTGCCAATGATATATCAAAATTTGAATAATTTCGTGCGTAGGAATCAACAGGACGAGTCCAAACCCTAACATAATTTTCATTAGCAATATTAGGATATACACCGTCTTCAAATTTATCTAAAAATATTTTGTAATCCGGTGAAACAATTTTATAGTTGTTTGTAAAAATTTCCTCATATAATTTCCAAACTGTTTCTTCAGGTCTTATTGGTCTTTGTTTCTGTTCTCCTGTTTGTTTATTTAATTCAGTTACTGTACCTCTAGTATCGAAACCACAAACATAAAACTGTAAATTATCTTGGATAGGGCTCAGTTTAGATACCATACCATCTAAAAGTTTAAGATCATGTAAATGAGACGAACCCCCTAACCAACCTACTCTGATTTTATCTGAGGGTAATGTTGGTTGATTGAATTGAGGTTCAGCGGGATCTATTGCGTTAGGTAAAACAATTACATTTTTATTGAATTTTCTTATTTCGTTAGCGAATATTTCTGTAGTGGTAGTTACATAACTAGCGACTTTTAAATTATCAACAATTTTTTGGTTCATTTTGTTTTCAACAATCAATTGATGAATAGGATGTTCCTTAGTTGGTAACCAATAGTCGTCAATATCCGCAATCATAATGATACCCATATCTTTCAGAGTTTTAACTATATTGGCACACTGATCGATATTTCCAAAACTTCGGTGGAAATGAACTATTTGATATTTTTTCCAATAGTTTACATCATTTATTTTAGGGGAGTAATCTATATCGACATGAAAATCGTCAGGATATAAATTTTGTAATTTAACATGTGGTGATACCGATCTGAATTTACCGACACCACTTGCATCTGAAGGTAAAACTAATACATTAATTTTTGACATATTTTTTTCTTTGTAAAAAGATAAATCAAAAACCAATAATAATCAACAAAAAACCCACTTGTTAGTGGGTTTATAAAATTCTTATTTTGACATCTTTTTGACTTTCATCACTTTACCTTCGAACAAGTGTTGGCCAACCCTAAACTTAAACATGTCAGATGATTTACTTTCACTTTCCATCAAAAGACCATTTTCTGATAAAACTTCTTCTACCGTCTCTCTAACAACTTTTTTTATCTCATTTATGTTAATACCATAATTCTGTTGAGGTTGTGTTTGTGTTTTTTTTGTAGGTTGTGGATCATCTCGGTAAGGACTACCTTTTGCATCAGTACCCATAAGTCTCGATGCTTTTTCCACGAGTTCATCAGATAAAACAGTATTTGATCCCATATTTGGTTGGGTAATCGGATGCTCAAGCATTAATTTTTTTATTTCGTCAGGTAACTTGGATTTTGAAACTCGATCTTCTAAAGACCCAGACATTCTTGATTCTGAAACAGGGGCTTGTGGTTTTTCCATAAATTCCTGTGGAATGTTGTAAGTGGCAGGCATTGCCGCAAAATCTTCTAACAATGGTTTTTCGTAAGATTGGGAATTATTAATGTTTCTCGCATTTCCCCTACCAATGTCATCATGTCTCTCCATGATTTTTTTAGAGATCAACAATTTCTGCATTAAGTCGTTTTCGCTATTCATATTTTAAATTTTAAAAAATCGCATTTATAAAAACTCTTTCCATACTTCTGTCCCCATTAGGATTATAATTAGGTCTTGGTGTATCGAATGTTTCTTGTGTCGGTCTTATGAACTGCATTTTGTCAACTCTAAAGAACCTCCAACCAGGTAACGGTTTCTTACCTAAGTAAGCCGTGTGCGATGCTCCTTCTCTATCCCATGCTCTTACAACAGGATTACCTTTTTTTGTAAGACCAAATGCGACTGGCTCAATCACCCTCAACCCACGACCACCAGGTTCGTCACCATCATAATAAATGGCACATACTCTGCGGTTCTTTATAGCATCTGAAATTTGTTCTCTTGACGCTACTTCTAATATAAGTTTATTGAAGGTGTTGTAAAGTTTCATTATGCCGCTGGTGTAGTGTAAGGTTTGTCAGGTTGATATTCATTAACCTTAATTTCATTTTTTCTTTCCACAATATCAACAGACGAACCGCCATTTGATGTGTCAAGAAAAACACCAGTACCTTTTCCAAATTCATCTCCATCAGAATTTGCATCTTTGTTGACCGCTGAATACTGATTTACAATTTTATAATCGTTTTTAACAATTAAACTTTTTCTTTGTAAATCCGCAATCGCCGTCAAATCGTTTGCTGGTTGGCTGAAATCTAATCTTTCTGTTTGCATTTTAAATTATTTTTTTCATAAGTTGGTTTATTCTGTCAACACTTTCTTTGATTCTCACATCTTGAGTAAAAGTACTGTGTTCTTGAGAGGGTCTTAACATATCCGCAATTGGTCCCAAATCTTTTATAAATTTGTCATCTATTTCATCTGGCATTATATTCTCTACTTCGGCGTGAGTTATATCCTGTTTTCTCAAATCTTGGATAGTTGTCTCAACCCAATTCCTCATGTAATCTGCACCATTTAATATATAAGGTGCATCTTTACCATCTCCACTATAATTATCAAACCAATTTTTTATTCTTCCCAATTGTTGGTAAGTTACATATCCAGTATTTCTAAGTTCCTCATTCCTTTTGTGACCTTCGATTGAAGAATCAGAATTAGGAATATGGTCAAAACAAGCTTGGAGATACTCTATGACTTCTTTAGGTAACTCAATAGTTTTGTTATATAAGTTACTATTCACCTACTTTCAAATGTTTAATCAATTTATTTATGTCAACACCTTCTTTGTCTGCCAATCTTTTAATTGACTCGATATTTCGTATTAAAATTTTTTCAACGGTTGAAGATCCCCGATCCTCTTTAGTTTTTTTAACAACATCTTTGTCTTTATTCTTTTTTGAAAGAAGGATCTCATCAATTAAGTTTTCCATTTTTTCTTTTTCTAATTCAGACAATCTTCTTTTGGTAAAACAATTTCTACATTTACCTCTTCTTTTTTCGTTTTTAAGTTGTTTGTCCAAAGTTTTGTCGAAGCCTAATCTTTTGAGTCTTTCATTTCTTTCGAATGGGTCTTCTACACCCATTTTTTTCATTATCTTATTTGCTTGATTATATGTTTTTGCGTCTTCCGTCTCCTCATATCCAAAAGATTCAGATTGATCTACTTCGCTGATTTGGTTCCCATCAATCTCCTCAGATTCACCGTAATAAACTCTGATAAATGGAAATTGATTTGATCGAGACATCCTAACAGTTTGGTCCATAGTTTTCTTAGCCAAATTTCTTTGATTAAGAATGGGTGTACTCGAACTTATTAAAGATCCGTCAGGATTTACTAATTCACCAATTTCACCGTCGGGTTGTTTTTTCGATTTTGCCTTAGAATCCAAAAGTTTATGAATATATTCTTTAGATAATTTTTTACCTGATTTTAAAATATTTGATATTACTTTTTGTATCTGATTAAAAACTTCTTTGTCAACAACAATTACTTCATCGTTTTTTCTCGACTCACTTAAAGTGTTACCTACAGAAAAATAAACGACAATTTTGTCTCCTTTATCTTTGAGATAAAAATAATATGGGTTTTGGAAATACTCCTCATTCAACTGAATCATGTTCGAATTTTCTTAATAAATACTTTGACTTGTGGTATTTATAAGTAAAACGAATGGCATATCAGAATATAAATCAATATAACTATCCGAAATTGAAATTGCAAGTCATTTATGACGGGCAAGATATGTCTATAGCATCTGATGAAGTAGACTACAATCAAGAGGTAGTTTTCTCTCCATATATAATAGGTGTAGAGAGCGGGAAAAAGTTACCCGTGAATTTAAACCTGAATAGTCCTCTCACAACTCAAAATCTTAATTTAATTTATGGTGATTATAATCCTAATAATGTAATTGTATCTGAAAGTTTTTATGATCCAGGTGATTTGAATTTTAATTGTTTTACTGCCGATACCTTGTGTGATATTGGTTTGACTGGTGTAGATAACGGATTAGTAAAAAAAATCAAAGGAGATGTTTTAGAATATACTAATGGATTGTTTAATGATAGTCAAAAATTTGACAGGTTGTCTTATGACAGGAGAATGAAATTTATACAACCAACAACAAATGTTCCTGATAACCATAAATTTTCGGGGATACCTTTATATACAACATACCAAATGGTTTCGAAAACTGCACCTGTAATAGGTAGGTATGTTGAATTGTATGGTGGATTTTATCAAGGGTTTTACAAATTGTTTGGTTACGACTATGACATTTTACCTGAAAGAATGAATAAAGGATGGTCAGTTGAGATGTTATTAAAACCTCGGTTTGTAAATGAATATACTCCACCACCAGGTTATACGACACTCAATCAAATTTACCCTAACAATAAAAATACTTTCTTCTACTTAGGAGCCAGAGCTGAAAATAAATTTTATCATTATGCGGACGGAAGTCCAAAATGTGATACAGGTTACACAAGAGTTACATCAGGTTTAACTTGTGAAGAAACTTGTGCATGTTGTGATTACCAAATTAAAAATAGTAGATGTATATATGTGTATCCACCAAGACCGAAAGGTGGTGTTTGGGATCCACATGTAAATTATGGATGTAATTTATGTAATGGAAATCCTGAAACAAAACTTACTTGTGGTTGTGGATGTAACTTAGATCCGTGTGATACTTGTGGATGGATGTGTTTTGAACATGTTTGTACAGGTATAACTTTACCAACACCTACACCAACACCAAAACCTTCACCGACACCTCCATGTGATACCTACCCAACAGTGATCGCTTGTACCCCAACAAAACCTTGTGCGACAGGTTGTGGATGTGATCTTTGTGGTTGTCCACCTAAAGAACCATCTAAAACATTCAATTCAATTGAAGATACATGTGAAAAAGATCCTATGTGGGACGCCCTTTCAAATAATATTTCTTTAAGATTGTGTGGTGACCCAAAAAATCCTGGTATAGGAATTAGAGCAATTAAATTCACAGGACAATGTGAGACAACAGGGACTTGTATTACAGGTCAAACTTATGTTACGGGTTATACGATTGTTGATATATGTACACCACCAATATATCCTTATTGTTTAGAAGTAAATCCTGCTTGGTTAAACTTTGAACATTGGTTTTTATTAGATGTCGTGTGGGAAAGATATACATATTTAGATTACTGTGATTTGAAATGGTTTGGTGGTTTGGACGACATTACAAGAGTGGAGTACCTTCAAAGTTTAGCAAATAATGCGGTGTCTTTGATTGCACCTCCATACACAAATGGTTATGAAATACCTGGACAAGTTGAGATAGTACAGTTGAATCAAAGATGGTTAGATGATACTAAGTTCAGGATGGGTCGATTGAAGATTTATATCAATGGTAGAATTTTTTATGTCGTTGAGAATTTTGAAGAGGTAATTCCAAGAGCTTTAGATACAGATAAAGAAAAACAAGTTGCAGTTCCCTTCAATATGTCTTGGGGTGGAGGTACGCAAGGTCTTCATGAAAATCTTACATTATCAGCTTGTACTGCAACCACTGAAGGTATGTATATACAAGATCCTGAATGTTTTCCTGAAAATATATTAAGTGCAACTACTCTAAATAAGTTGAAGACTCACATATTAATCGAAGAAAATTTTGCAGGAACTTTCGATGGAGCGATATCACAATTCAGATTCTACACTGAACCATTGTCGGCTCCTGAAGTTAAACATAATTTCAAATTGTTGAAAACACCATTTATGATGTTCGATCCTGATTGTCCTGTTTGTGATACCTCATCATGTTTCATAAACGACTTTACATATCAAATTTTATAAATGGCAACAGAAATTATTATTAATAGTGTATCAAACGAAGGAAAAATTGCTCAAGTTATGTTTAAACCTGATAGAGACGATGTTTCTATTAATTTGGGTGAAGTTACGCTTCCATTTGTTTTTGTACCGTCATTATTAATACCACCAAGAGAAGTTTATGGGTCATATACAATTTTTGTGTTGGATACGAAGTGTACATATTACATGAATGTTCCAAGACCTACACCAACAAGAACACCCACGGTTACACCTACAAGAACTCAAACTCCAACACCTACAAGCACAGTAACTCCTACACCAAGTTTCGATCCTTGTAAAGTTCCAACACCAACACCTACAATAACGCAAACACCAAGTGTTACACCAAGTTATACACCTACACCTACGGTAACCCCGTCATATAATCCATGTGGATATAGACCGATTATTATTCTACCAAGTCCAAGTAACTACAAAACTCCAACACCAACATTAACACCAAATATCAACCCTTGTTTAGCAAGGACTCTTTAGTGAGACAAAAACACAAAATAGAATAATTATTATGATATACAGTCTTACTTTCCAAGTCATAAATATTTATAGTTTGAGATGCCAATATATAATAGATTAACCGATAGGACCCGAGTTTCTGCAGTCACCATAAATGACTTATTCCATGTTGTAGTAACAGGAGACACTTCACAGAGTCCTCAAGGTTCTTCATATTATGCAACAATATCAGATTTACAACCCATTTTAAGTGGTGCAACTGGTTCATCAGGATCAAGTGGATCATCAGGTACAAGTGGTGCTGATGGGTCTAGTGGTCTATCAGGTAGTGCAGGATCAAGCGGAACTTCAGGAACATCAGGTGTTGCTGGTAGTTCAGGAACCTCAGGGTTGAATGGTACAAGTGGTAGTTCAGGAACCTCAGGAAGTGCAGGTACAGATGGTAGTAGTGGATCAAGCGGAAGTAGCGGATTAACAGGTAGTTCAGGTACGAGCGGTAGTTCAGGTACAAGTGGAACTGCAGGATCTGACGGAAGTAGTGGATCCTCAGGATCATCAGGAACTAGTGGTTCCGCAGGTACAGATGGATCTTCAGGATCTTCAGGATCAAGTGGTACAAGCGGTACATCGGGTACTGACGGATCAAGTGGATCTTCAGGCTCAAGTGGTACAGCCGGATCTGATGGTACATCAGGATCATCAGGTACATCAGGATCATCAGGTACAAATGGAACTTCAGGATCAAGCGGAACAAGTGGAACTAGTGGGACAGACGGAACAAGCGGGTCTTCAGGATCAAGTGGGACCGCAGGTTCAGACGGTACAAGTGGATCATCGGGTACAAGCGGAACGGATGGGACAAGTGGCACTTCAGGAACTAACGGAACATCAGGAAGTAGCGGAACTTCAGGTACAGACGGAACTAGTGGAACATCAGGAACTTCGGGAACAAGTGGTTCTGCAGGTTCATCAGGATCGAGTGGAAGTTCAGGAACAAGTGGAACAAGTGGAACAGATGGAAGTAGTGGTTCTTCAGGAACTAGTGGTATAAATGGTACTTCAGGTACTGATGGTAGTTCAGGATCGAGCGGTACATCAGGAACTGATGGTACAAGTGGAAGTAGTGGATCAAGCGGTACAGATGGATCAAGCGGTTCTTCAGGGACTAGTGGTACAAGTGGTACATCCGGTACAGACGGTTCTTCAGGGACAAGTGGAACCTCGGGTACGGATGGATCAAGCGGTTCTTCAGGGACTAGTGGTACAGACGGCTCATCAGGAACTAGTGGAACTTCAGGTACAGACGGAACTTCAGGAACAAGCGGAACTGATGGTACATCGGGAACAAGCGGAACTGATGGTACATCGGGATCAAGTGGAACGAGCGGGACTGATGGTACTTCAGGATCGTCAGGTACAAGTGGAACTGACGGTACATCAGGATCAAGTGGAACAAGCGGAACTGACGGTAGTTCAGGGTCAAGTGGAACTTCGGGTATAGACGGAACATCAGGGTCATCGGGTACAAGCGGAACGGATGGGACAAGTGGCACTTCAGGTACAGACGGAACATCAGGTTCAAGTGGTACTTCAGGTACAGACGGAACATCAGGTTCATCGGGCACAAGCGGAACGGATGGTTCATCAGGAACTAGCGGAACTTCAGGTACAGACGGATCATCGGGTACAAGCGGAACTTCTGGTACAGACGGAACAAGTGGAACTTCAGGTACAGATGGTACAAGTGGTAGTAGTGGTACTAGCGGAACGGACGGTAGTTCCGGTTCAAGCGGTACTTCAGGTATTGATGGTACATCGGGATCATCAGGTACTAGCGGTACAGACGGAACAAGCGGTACCTCGGGTACAGATGGAACATCGGGATCAAGTGGAACAAGCGGTACTGACGGTAGTTCAGGCACTAGTGGAACGAGCGGGACTGACGGTTCTTCAGGTTCAAGCGGTACATCAGGAACAGACGGAACAAGCGGTACATCAGGAACAGACGGAACATCAGGTTCAAGTGGGACTTCAGGAACAGACGGAACATCAGGTTCAAGTGGCACTTCAGGTACAGACGGAACATCAGGTTCAAGTGGGACTTCAGGAACAGACGGAACAAGTGGAAGTAGTGGAACTTCAGGAATAAATGGTACTTCAGGATCCTCGGGTACAAGTGGTACCTCAGGTACAGACGGAACTTCAGGTTCTTCTGGTTCATCAGGAACAGACGGTTCTTCAGGAACAAGCGGAACCTCAGGAACCGATGGTTCGAGTGGGACTAGCGGAACTTCAGGTACAGACGGAACTTCAGGTTCTTCTGGCACATCAGGTACAGACGGAACTTCAGGTTCTTCAGGAACGAGTGGTACGGATGGTACTTCAGGTTCTAGCGGAACATCAGGTACGGATGGTACAAGCGGAACATCAGGAACTAGCGGTACAGATGGGTCATCAGGAACAAGTGGTATAGACGGAACAAGTGGAACTAGCGGAACTTCAGGTACAGATGGTTCGAGTGGTACATCAGGAACAAGCGGAACAGATGGTTCGAGTGGAACTAGCGGTACAGATGGTACAAGTGGTAGTTCAGGAACGAGTGGTACAGACGGTACTTCAGGGACTGCAGGTTCAGACGGGTCTAGTGGATCTTCAGGAACAAGTGGTACAGACGGTACCTCAGGAACAAGTGGTACAGACGGTAGCTCAGGAACAAGCGGAACATCTGGTACGGACGGGACTAGCGGAAGTTCAGGATCATCAGGAAGTTCAGGTACTAGTGGAACAGACGGATCATCGGGATCATCAGGAAGTTCAGGTACTAGTGGAACAGACGGTACATCAGGTTCAAGTGGATCATCAGGAACAAGCGGAACAGATGGGTCAAGTGGTTCATCAGGTAGTTCAGGAACAAGCGGTACAGATGGTAGTTCAGGATCAAGTGGTTCATCAGGAAGTTCAGGGACATCAGGTTCGAGTGGTTCAACAGGATCAAGTGGTTCATCAGGCTCAAGTGGTACTGCAGGTACATCTGGTATCAATGGTATATCAAGTGGTTTGGTTTATTATTATGATGGACCAAGTGCCACTCAAACAGTTCCAATTGGATCATTAATAACTGACGATCTATTATTATTCCCAAACATTGGGACACAAACAACAATAGTAACATCAAGTTTTGATCCTGGAGATGGCGATACCAAAATAGTTCAATATGTTTCACCCGCAACCTCATTGGATACTGTGACAATCATTCCAGGTGTTTGGGTTAGTAACTTATTTGCTCAAAGAACTGCAGGTGCCGGTACTTTAGTTTATTGGATTGTTATAGATGAAATGGCGTCGGATGGAACTACTTTGATTGCAAACATTGCAACGGGTACCGCAGCTTCGGGTACTGTAATTACAAACACACAAAATAACTATATATACAGTCAGTTTGTTTCTGCATATGTATTAGCGTCAGTTGATTCAAGAATTAGAGTAAGTATTTACGCAAACACTACGGGAACAAATACCTCATTTACAATTGAAATGAGGAATTCTACTTTGTCAAATATTGTTACAACTTTAGCCGCTAACATTGCTGGTACTTCAGGTAGCTCAGGATCAAGTGGTACATCGGGATCATCAGGAAGTAGTGGAACATCAGGTTCCTCAGGTTCGAGTGGATCTGCAGGAAGTTCAGGTTCATCGGGAACGAGCGGTACAGACGGTACTTCGGGTTCTAGTGGTAGTGCAGGGACAAGCGGCACATCGGGATCATCAGGAAGTAGTGGATCTTCAGGTTCATCAGGTAGTAGCGGTACATCGGGCTCGAGTGGAAGTTCAGGTACAAGTGGTTCGTCAGGTTCCTCAGGATCAAGTGGTAGTTCGGGATCTAGCGGAAGTGTAGGAACAAGCGGCACATCAGGAAGTTCTGGATCAAGCGGAAGTGCTGGATCTAGTGGATCTGCAGGAAGCTCAGGTACTTCGGGTACAGATGGTACTTCGGGTAGTTCAGGAACAAGTGGTTCATCAGGATCAAGCGGAAGTTCAGGAACATCAGGAATCAGCGGAACAGATGGTACTTCGGGTAGTTCAGGAACAAGTGGTTTATCAGGGTCTAGTGGTAGTACAGGATCTTCAGGAAGTAGTGGAACATCAGGTTCTAGCGGTACATCAGGAAGCTCAGGATCAAGCGGTAGTAGTGGTTCATCAGGTAGTTCAGGAACAAGCGGAACAGATGGAACAAGTGGTAGCTCAGGTTCTTCAGGAAGCTCAGGTTCGTCAGGATCATCAGGGTCTAGCGGATCGTCAGGTACTTCAGGAATCTCAGGAACGAGTGGTTCATCAGGATCAAGCGGTACATCAGGAAGCTCAGGATCATCAGGATCTAGTGGTTCATCGGGAAGTTCAGGTAGTAGTGGAACTTCAGGTTTAAGTGGATCATCAGGAACTAGCGGAAGTTCAGGAAGCTCAGGTACTTCGGGTACAGATGGGTCAAGTGGAAGTAGCGGTAGTGCAGGATCCTCAGGAAGTTCAGGAACAAGTGGTTCTTCTGGAAGTGCCGGTACATCAGGAACGAGTGGAAGTAGTGGGACATCAGGTAGTAGTGGAACAAGTGGGTCTAGCGGTAGCTCAGGATCAAGTGGTTCATCGGGAACTAGCGGATCATCGGGAAGTGCAGGTTCGAGTGGATCTTCAGGATCAAGCGGTACTTCAGGTACTAACGGTTCATCAGGAACTAGTGGTAGTTCAGGTTCAAGTGGAACAAGCGGTACAGATGGTACTTCGGGGTCAAGTGGCAGTTCTGGATCGGCCGGAACAAGTGGGTCTAGTGGTACTTCAGGTTCTGCGGGTAGTTCAGGATCAAGTGGGTCATCGGGAACTAGCGGTTCTTCAGGAACAAGTGGAAGTAGTGGAACATCAGGAAGTTCAGGATCAAGTGGGTCATCGGGATCTAGCGGAAGTGCGGGTTCGTCAGGTACTAGCGGAACTTCAGGAAGTTCAGGCTCATCAGGTAGTTCAGGTACTGGCGGAAGTTCAGGATCGTCAGGTACTAGTGGTACATCAGGAAGTTCAGGTTCAAGCGGTTCTTCAGGTTCAAGCGGAAGTGCGGGTTCTTCAGGAACTAGCGGTTCATCGGGTACATCAGGAAGTAGCGGAACATCAGGTACTAGCGGAAGTAGTGGTTCATCAGGAACAAGTGGAACTTCAGGTACTAGCGGATCATCAGGTACAAGTGGAACCTCAGGTTCTTCAGGAACATCTGGATCATCAGGTACAAGTGGATCTTCAGGCACATCAGGAAGTTCGGGTTCAAGTGGTAGTGCAGGTTCTTCAGGTACAAGTGGAACTTCAGGATCGAACGGAACATCAGGTTCAAGCGGTTCATCAGGTTCAAGCGGAACAAGTGGATCAAGTGGTACTAGCGGAAGTTCAGGTTCATCAGGTAGTAGTGGATCATCGGGAAGTTCGGGTACAAGTGGTTCTGCAGGAACAAGTGGTTCCTCAGGAACAAGTGGAGTATCCCCAACTGTACCAGGTGCAGACAACGATGTACTTACCTCAGATGGTGCAGGTGGAATAAATGCTGAAAGTAATTTTACATACAACGGAACTAATAGAATTCTAACTTTAAATCAAAGTTACGATAAAGTTGACACTGTTTCTTCAACCGCGGTATCAGCATCAGCGACAATCGATTCATTTACACCTGATTTTGGTTGTGCGGCCTTCTTCGAATATTGTATTACAGAATCTGGAGGTGCAAAGAGAATGGGTCAAGTATATGCAACTTGGGACACAGGAGGGGCGGCATTTACAGATGTATCTTCACCTGATTTAAATGGATCTACCGCAAATTTCGTTTGGAAAGTTAGTGTTGGTGGGGGTACAGTAAACTTAGATGCTCAAATTGCCGGAGGTACTTGGGATGTATTGGTTGCTACTCGAATTATATTCTAAAATCAAAATTCATTTATTTTCGAAATTATCTTCCCAAACTTTATTTGGTTAGTATTTATCTATAAAACATAAATTTTCTTTTGGATAGGGAAAAAAGAAAAAATACATGGCAAATGAATTCGTTGCCCGTAATGGGGTCAAATCTTTAGGTGGGGTTAATTTCCCTTATACTGCGGTAAGTAGTACATATACAGTTAACTTGGGTAACTACTTAGTTGACTGTACAAGTGGAACTTTTACCGTAACTTTACCTACTGCGGTAGGAAATACAGGACAAATTTTCGTAATTAAAAATAGTGGATCAGGTACAATAACCGTTGGGACAACTGGCGGTCAAACTATTGACGGGTCCTCAACAAAAACTTTAGTACAATACGCATCAATCTCCGTTCAAAGTGATGGATCCAATTGGGATGTTGCTGGAAATTCGGGAACAAGTGGATCTTCAGGAAGTGCTGGTTCAAGTGGGTCCTCAGGATCAAGTGGAAGTGCCGGATCGTCAGGAAGTAGTGGATCAACGGGAACATCAGGATCTTCAGGTTCATCGGGATCAAGTGGATCTACAGGTACAAGCGGATCTAGTGGTTCGTCAGGTTCATCAGGTTCAAGTGGATCTTCAGGATCGAGTGGAAGTGCGGGATCTAGTGGATCTTCAGGAACTAGTGGTACAACGGGTTCAAGCGGATCTTCAGGGTCTGCAGGTTCAAGTGGTAGTTCAGGATCAACAGGAACATCAGGTTCTTCGGGTACATCAGGAAGTAGTGGAACATCAGGATCAAGTGGTTCTGCGGGAAGTAGCGGATCATCAGGAAGTTCAGGGTCAGTAGGAACAAGTGGAACATCTGGTTCTAGCGGTAGTGCAGGATCTTCAGGAAGTTCAGGGTCAACAGGAACTAGTGGTTCGTCAGGAACATCAGGTAGTGCGGGATCTAGTGGTTCATCAGGATCCAGTGGTAGTACAGGTACAAGTGGAAGTAGTGGTACTTCAGGAACGGGAGGTTCTTCAGGTTCAAGCGGTAGTGCGGGATCGAGCGGATCTTCAGGTTCAACAGGGACAAGTGGAAGTAGCGGTACTTCAGGTACAACAGGTTCAAGCGGTAGTGCGGGATCTTCAGGGTCAAGTGGTTCTACGGGCACTAGCGGATCTGCAGGTAGTTCAGGTTCTAGCGGTTCGTCAGGATCTACAGGTACAAGCGGAAGTAGTGGTACTTCAGGAACAGGTGGATCAAGTGGTTCATCAGGTAGCTCAGGTTCAACAGGGACAAGTGGAAGTAGCGGTACTTCAGGTACAAGTGGTTCTACGGGTACTAGCGGAAGTGCTGGATCTTCAGGAAGTTCAGGATCTGCAGGTTCTAGCGGATCTTCAGGAACAAGTGGATCATCAGGTAGTTCAGGATCTAGCGGATCTTCAGGTTCAACAGGTACATCAGGTAGTAGTGGTACATCAGGAACGGGAGGTTCTTCAGGATCAAGTGGTTCTACGGGTACTAGCGGAAGTGCGGGATCATCAGGTTCTAGCGGATCGTCAGGTAGTAGTGGAACATCGGGTACAAGCGGTAGTGCAGGGTCAAGTGGAAGTGCGGGTTCATCGGGATCAAGTGGTTCTACAGGAACAAGTGGAAGTAGCGGTACTTCAGGATCTGCAGGTTCAAGTGGAAGTTCTGGATCATCAGGATCAACAGGAACTAGCGGTTCTTCAGGGACAAGTGGTACAACGGGTTCTAGCGGTAGTTCAGGTTCTAGCGGTTCGTCAGGATCTACAGGTACAAGCGGAAGTAGTGGAACATCAGGTTCAAGCGGATCTGCTGGTAGTTCAGGATCGTCAGGATCTAGTGGTACATCAGGATCGACAGGGACATCAGGATCTAGCGGTAGTGCTGGTTCTTCAGGTTCTAGCGGATCTTCAGGTTCGACAGGTACAAGTGGAAGTAGTGGTACTTCAGGAACGGGTGGATCAAGTGGTTCATCAGGTTCTAGCGGATCTTCAGGTTCGACAGGTACAAGTGGAAGTAGTGGAACATCAGGTTCTACAGGAACATCGGGATCTAGCGGATCTGCAGGTAGTTCAGGATCTAGTGGATCAACAGGTACAAGTGGAAGTGCGGGAACTAGCGGTACTTCAGGGTCAAGTGGTAGTTCTGGATCTACAGGTACATCAGGTAGTTCAGGATCTTCGGGGTCTAGCGGATCATCGGGTTCAACAGGTACAAGCGGTTCTTCAGGATCAACAGGAACATCAGGAAGTAGTGGTAGTACAGGTACAAGTGGTTCTAGCGGTAGTGCAGGATCATCAGGTTCTTCAGGAAGTAGTGGAACATCAGGATCGACAGGAACAAGTGGAAGTTCGGGGACTAGCGGAACAACGGGATCTAGTGGAAGTAGTGGTTCATCAGGATCTAGCGGTAGTTCAGGATCAACAGGTACATCGGGTTCTTCAGGGACTAGCGGAACATCAGGATCGAGTGGTAGTGCTGGATCGTCAGGTTCAAGTGGTTCATCGGGAACATCAGGATCAAGTGGGTCGACAGGGACTAGTGGAAGTAGTGGAACATCGGGAACAGGTGGATCTTCAGGTTCGTCAGGTAGTAGCGGATCGACAGGAACAAGCGGATCAAGTGGTAGCTCAGGTTCGTCAGGATCAACAGGTACAAGTGGAAGTAGTGGTACGAGTGGAACATCAGGAACAGGAGGTTCAAGTGGAAGTAGTGGAAGTGCAGGATCTTCAGGATCAACAGGAACTAGCGGTTCATCAGGTACATCAGGAACAAACGGATCTTCAGGATCATCGGGTAGTGCGGGTTCTAGCGGATCAAGTGGAAGTAGTGGGACATCAGGTACAAGCGGTTCATCGGGATCTTCAGGTACAAGCGGAGCTAACGGTACTTCAGGTTCGTCAGGAACAAGCGGAAGTTCAGGTTCAAGTGGTAGTAGTGGTTCTTCAGGTTCTACAGGGACTAGCGGAAGTAGTGGTACAAGTGGAACATCAGGTAGCTCAGGATCAAGTGGTTCAGCAGGTAGTAGCGGATCTTCAGGATCTACAGGTACGAGTGGATCAAGTGGTACATCAGGAAATAGTGGGACAAGCGGATCTTCAGGGTCGAGCGGATCTTCAGGTTCAACAGGAACATCAGGTAGTAGTGGAAGTAGTGGTTCTGCAGGGTCTTCAGGGTCAAGTGGGACATCAGGTATAAATGGAACTAGCGGTTCATCAGGAACAAGCGGAAGTAGTGGTAGTGCAGGATCTTCAGGAAGTTCAGGGTCAACAGGTACATCAGGATCAAGCGGGACATCAGGAACAGGAGGTTCAAGTGGAAGTTCGGGATCTGCAGGATCTAGCGGATCTTCAGGTTCAACGGGTACTAGCGGATCTTCAGGAACATCAGGAAGTAGCGGTAGTACGGGTTCTTCAGGAAGTTCAGGGTCAACGGGTACAAGTGGTAGTTCTGGAACTAGCGGATCTTCAGGATCAAGTGGTAGTGCGGGATCATCAGGAAGTAGTGGTTCATCAGGAACAAGTGGTGCTAATGGTACTTCAGGATCTAGTGGAAGCTCAGGATCATCGGGATCTAGCGGTTCTTCAGGAACATCAGGTTCTTCAGGAACAAGTGGAGCCAACGGTACATCAGGTTCTAGCGGATCATCAGGAAGTTCAGGATCTAGTGGTACTTCAGGTACATCAGGATCTAGTGGTACTTCAGGTACAAGAGGATCTTCAGGATCTTCAGGTAGTAGTGGATCAACAGGTACTTCAGGTTCATCAGGAACTAGCGGAAGTGCGGGATCAAGCGGAAGTTCAGGATCATCAGGCTCAACAGGAACTTCTGGATCTTCAGGTACATCAGGAAATAGTGGAACAAGTGGGTCTTCAGGATCAAGCGGTTCGTCAGGTACTAGCGGAAGTGCAGGTACAAGTGGAAGTGCTGGATCAAGTGGGTCATCAGGAAATAGTGGAACATCAGGTTCAAGTGGGTCTGCAGGTAGTTCAGGATCCTCAGGAAGTAGTGGAACATCTGGTTCAACAGGGACTAGCGGAAGTGCTGGTACAAGTGGGACATCAGGTTCTAGCGGTAGTGCAGGATCTTCAGGTAGTAGCGGTTCTGCGGGAACAAGTGGATCTTCAGGAACATCAGGTGCTAATGGTACATCAGGATCTAGCGGTAGTGCAGGATCATCAGGATCAAGTGGTTCATCAGGTAGTAGCGGATCATCAGGTTCAACAGGTACTAGTGGCTCATCAGGAATAAGTGGAACTAATGGTTCTTCAGGTTCGAGTGGAAGTGCGGGATCAAGTGGTTCGTCAGGATCTACAGGAACAAGTGGAAGTAGTGGTACTTCAGGTGCGAATGGAACATCGGGATCTAGCGGTAGTGCAGGTTCTTCAGGAAGTTCAGGATCTAGTGGTTCTTCAGGTACATCGGGATCAAGTGGTACTTCAGGTGCCAATGGAACAAGTGGGTCTTCAGGTAGTTCAGGTTCTGCTGGCTCAAGTGGAAGTTCAGGAACATCAGGGGCTAACGGTACTAGTGGATCTTCAGGGTCTTCGGGTAGTACGGGTACAAGTGGTTCATCAGGAACAAGTGGAACAACAGGTACTAGCGGAAGTTCAGGTAGTGCTGGATCAAGTGGTTCATCGGGATCTACAGGTACGAGCGGAAGTAGTGGTACTTCAGGTGCTAATGGAACGAGCGGTTCTTCAGGATCATCAGGAAGTTCAGGTTCGTCAGGAACATCAGGAGCTAATGGAACAAGTGGTTCTTCAGGTAGTTCAGGTTCATCAGGTTCTAGTGGGTCTTCAGGATCTACAGGGACTAGCGGTAGTTCAGGAACATCAGGAGCAAACGGTACAAGTGGAAGTTCAGGTTCTGCAGGTTCTAGTGGTTCATCAGGATCAAGTGGTACAAGTGGGGCTAACGGAACATCAGGTTCAAGCGGATCTTCAGGTTCTGCGGGATCAAGTGGGTCTTCAGGGACTAGCGGGACATCAGGAAGTTCAGGTACTTCAGGTGCTAATGGAACAAGTGGATCTTCAGGAACATCAGGAGCAAATGGAACATCGGGTAGTTCGGGATCAAGTGGTTCATCAGGTAATAGTGGTACAAGTGGTTCGTCGGGTACATCAGGATCTTCAGGTACTTCAGGAGCTAACGGAACATCAGGATCAAGTGGTAGTAGTGGTTCCGCAGGTAGTTCAGGTTCAAGTGGTACTTCAGGTGCTAACGGAACATCAGGTTCAAGTGGAACATCTGGCGCTAACGGAACAAGTGGATCTTCAGGTTCTTCAGGATCAAGTGGAAGTTCGGGTTCAAGTGGGACATCAGGAGTGAACGGTACAAGTGGTAGTTCGGGATCAAGCGGATCATCAGGATCGAGTGGTTCTTCAGGCACTTCGGGAACAAGAGGTTCATCAGGAAGTTCTGGAACATCAGGTGCAAATGGAACAAGCGGATCAAGTGGGACCTCAGGTGCGAACGGTACATCAGGTTCAAGTGGATCTTCGGGAAGTTCTGGCTCAAGTGGTACATCAGGTGCAAATGGAACAAGTGGATCTTCAGGTACATCAGGAGCTAACGGAACATCAGGTTCAAGTGGTACATCAGGCGCAAATGGTTCTTCAGGATCTAGTGGGTCTTCGGGTAGCTCAGGTTCGAGCGGTACTTCAGGTGCTAACGGAACATCAGGTTCGAGTGGGACTTCAGGTGCAAATGGAACAAGCGGATCTTCAGGGTCAAGCGGATCTTCAGGTAGTTCTGGATCAAGTGGTACCTCAGGTGCTAACGGAACATCAGGATCAAGTGGTACCTCAGGTGCTAACGGAACATCAGGTTCAAGTGGAACATCGGGAGCAAATGGAACAAGTGGTTCTTCAGGGTCCAGCGGTTCTGCGGGAAGTTCAGGAAGTTCTGGAACATCAGGTGCTAATGGAACAAGTGGTTCTTCAGGGTCTAGTGGTTCTTCGGGTAGTTCAGGATCAAGTGGGACATCAGGTACAAGAGGATCTTCTGGTTCGAGTGGTACTTCAGGTGCTAACGGAACCTCAGGATCGAGTGGTACATCGGGAGCAAATGGAACAAGCGGCTCATCTGGATCTAGTGGTACTTCAGGTGCTAATGGTACAAGTGGAAGTTCAGGAAGTGCTGGTACTTCAGGAACAGGATTCTCATCGATATCTCCAACAACAAATAACAATGTATTAACCGCAAACGGTACTGCAAACACCGCAGATTCAGAACCAAATTTAACATTTGATGGCACAAACCTACAATTGACGGGTAACCAAACAATTACCGGTTCTTGGAGAGTTCTAAGTACGGGTGATGGTACAATAAATGGTGAGTGGTATATGGTTGGAGATCCAACAAGTTTGTTGTCAACAAACACAGGATATGGAGAGGCAGTTACTTTCCCAAGTGCTGTGGGGGTGACTTTTAGTAGAGTTTATTATTGGAATGGTACGGCTTGGACTGCTACTGATGCAAATGCCGCGTCAAGTTCAAAAGGTTTATTATCAATCGCACTGTCAACTAGTACCTCTAATGGAATGTTACTAAGAGGTTATATTTATAATAGTGCTTGGAACTGGACAAGTGGGGCAACTCTTTACTTAAATACAACTGCAGGTACTATGACAGAGACACAACCTTCGGGTACTGCAGACATCGTTAGAGTTGTTGGATACGCAATCAACTCAAGATTGATCTACTTTAACCCATCACAAGAATGGATCGAGTTAGTTTAATATTATGCCAACTTTAAGTAAAATTAATGATATACTTTGTCAAAACATTGCTAAGATTGACGATGTTCTGAAAGGAAACGCTGCGAAAATAGACGACATAGATTTTTGTACTCCTACTGCAACACCAACACCAACCATAACAAGAACACCAACCGCAACACCTGGAGGATCTCAAACTCCAACACCTGCGGTTACAAGAACACCAACACCAACACCAACATTTACACAAACACCTACAGTAACAATTTCACCAACACCAAGGTCGACTGGTACCCCAACACCTACACCACCGGCAGTTACTCCTTCAGTCACTCCATCACCTTCTCCATGTGCTCTTGATTGTTGTTTTGTGGAATTATGTTTCAGTCAAGATGACTGTGTAACCGCATGTCAATGTAATGATGTAAGACAAGTTTATATTCACAAATGTGTTGGAAGTGCTTGTCGTTTGGATAGTGCATTTGGAATATTCGACGATAAAGATTGTACAGTACCTTCTGCTGCGGGTTACTATGTTGATGCTGCGGGATGTTATTATTGGGATGGGTCTTCGTCACTTAGTTTTAGTGCCGATTGTTAATTAACTTTTCTATAATTATAATAACCGACTGAGAACTAATTTGTTTTGAACATTCAAATTCTTTTTCAGTTCCTTTATTAATTGGGCACCAATTCCAATCACCAGCATTTAATTTTTCAAAATTAAAACACCCGTTACAAACATCTTCGTTTATAACTCTATGTACCCCTGTTATCATTTCAGCATATTTTTTACTAAATCCTGAAATTAAAATCAAAGGTAAACCAATAGACCATGCCAACCAAGATAATCCTGAACCAATACCTATGAAAAATTCACAGGTAGACATGTCATTAATTACATCTTGAATTGATCCTCCGTGAAACTTTGATACACCATTAGGTAATTTATTTCCCATGTACCCATCTTCTTCTTTTGAGTAGACCATACACTCATATCCAAGATTATTCAAGTAATCAACTACTTCTTGCCACCCATTAGGATTATTCCAATATTTTGCCTGTGCTGTGGAATGAAAACCGATACCAACTTTCTTTTTCTTTTGTACATTTGGAATATTTAGTTTAGCTCTTTTTTCATTGTAAGGTAAGTTTAAAATGTCTGAAGCCGTTTTTTGTAATGGGATGTTTTTGAAATCAGTTGGGTTCATATTGTAATTCACTTTATCATTGTCGTAAAACCAACCAATTCTATACATTGCATAAAGATCGTAAACTTGTTCACCAGGATTTACGAATTTTATTTCAGGATATTGATCAATAAATAAATCGTTCATAAAGGTTGAAACAATAAGTTCGCAATTATGCTTCAATCTGAATTCTTCACACTGCGGAAACCAAGCCAAAGTATCCCCTAACGACTTTGATTCCAAAGCAATATAAACTCTTTTATTTTCAAAGTTAGTTTTGTGTTCATAAATCAGTTCATCATTATTATAAACCTTTCCTGTAATGTTTTTACAATATGAAAAGTTTAGTTTGGACCACATACCACAACTTAAGTTTGATCGGTAAATTAAACTTGACTTGTCCCAAAATTCAATCGTAAATTTATCCTTTGAAGATCCATCAATTTGTATTGTAGGATTATTAACAAAGTGCATGTGGACTCTTACATTATCCCTTGGTTGTCTTATTACAATTGGTGTTTCATTGAAAGATTTGATATATAAACTTCTTGTTTCGTCTGAAGTATAATTCTTATCAATCAACATAATTGATTGATACATGTTAATAAGTCTTTTAGTAATTGTAGACCAATCGAAATTCATTCTTGTTTCTAATGTTTCTGCAAACATATTAACATAATTTTCTACAACATATTCTATTGCCTCAACAACCGATTCTGTGTTTCTTTCAATTTTTCTAAGACCACCAATTTTCAATGACCCATTATATGTACCAACTGTTGGTAATCCTGTCGACATCGCCTCAAGTAATGTCAAATTTGGGTGACCCGCTTCCAAAATAGACGGGTGGACAAATATTGTATGGGTTTGATATAATTTTTTTATCGACTCTTCATCAGGATTTCCATAAACAATATTTAACTTATCATATTGTAGTAAATCAGGATTGGCATTAAAAAAGTTTTTATTGTTGTCAGGCCCTGCAACTGTAATTTCTAAATCTAATTCTTTTGCAGCTTCAATTGCAAATCTGAACCCTTTTCGATCTATTGATTGGTTATATGCAAAACCATTGTTTGCCAAGCAAAGTAATTTATGGTTTTTTCTACCAACAACATTATCGTAATCAAAGAAGTTTGTATCGACACCATGAGACAAATAAAATAACTTATCGGTGTTAGGAAAATAATCTACCAAAAATTCAGCATGACAAAACGAAATTATTGAATGTTTTATTGCTTCTAAGTTTTTTTTATATAACTCAGATTCTCTACCATACTCAACAACATGATGGTCGTGTAATGAAAAAACATATGGTATTCCTCTTTCGTAGGCTTCTAATGCTAAATTTGCAACATGGATATGTATTATATCTGAGTTTAAATCAACCTCATTCAAATATTTTATTTCAGATTCATGACCTTCATCTAAAAGATTGAGATGATAATTCCAAATTACTTTTTCTATAGCTCCCCATCCATTTGGTGGGATTGTTATAAGTCCTGGTGTTACATGTGTTATTTTCATTTTAATTCAATAAAGTCTTCTATATTTTTATTTTCTGATTCATATAATAATCTATCTGTTGTTTGATCATATACAAGAATTTTTTTAACCGATGAATCAAAAATATTATATGCCCAAGCATCAAAATAATCAAGGTTATGATAGATTGTGTCTTGATGGTTTTCTAACTCAACAACAATTTTTCTTTTAGTTGGGAAATTGTTGTAGTTATAACTTACAATTGCAATGTTTGTGGAATTTTGAACACGATATATTTTGGATGGACATCCTTCATATTTTTCACTTATGGTTGCCTGGCTAGATTCTGTATTCCAAATAGTTCCATCGAAGTCCCTATTCATCTCATCAGATCCGTTTCTTATTAAAACATTGTCGATGTCTTTAGATTTTAGATTTTCATATAAATAAACTTCAACAGGTCTGAATGATCTTTCATATCCATTTATTTTGAGGTAATTTAAAAAGGAGTCTTCATTATAGATTCTTGGTATGTTATTTAAAAAGTATTCTATTTCGGAAAAGAAATAATGAAAAGAAACATCTTTATTTTCGTTAAAGTAAAATAAAGATTTTTTATTGTTATCTGTTAGAAGACTTGGTACTGTCGTCATAAATTCATACCCTTTTGGTGAATACAAGTCGTCGACTTCAATTCTTTGGAAGTAGTTATAACCTAAAGATTTTGCTAGATCTAAACAATTAAAAAGGTTACATAGAACTGATAACCCATGTTTTTGAAACTCTTCATGTATTTCATGTATTGTAATTTGTGGAAAAGATTTCCATAAATCGACTAAACCTAAATCTGTATATTTTTCCCTAAATAATTTATTTTCATGATTATATAAAAAATAATCAACCGACTTAACAACATCGTCAGGAGGTGCGGTATTTGAAACCAACAAAATTTTGTGATTGTAATTTTTTAAATTTTTGATAGTTTCTCTCAATTTTACAAGAACAGAATTGTTACTAATAAACGAGTCAATTATAGTAATTGTCTTATAATTTTCTAAATTATAATTATTGTTGATTACTTTTCTGACCTGATTGAAACCAATTACCTTTTCTTCTTCGCTTAACTTAGAGTAAATCCCTTTGTCTGAAATTCTATATAAACCACCAAACATATCTATGTATTCAATTAATCCATGTTTACTTAGTTCATAACCCATAGGCCAATCTACATATGGTAACTTGGAGTACTCTTCTTTAAAAATGTTTGGTATGTTTCTAAACATTCTTCCAAAACCAACATAATTTTTTTTCAAAAGATCGTTTGTTGTAATTACATCTTTGACTGAACAAATAACTCTTGAGTCATCAGGATGGATTCTACCATCTTCATAAAGGTATCTACATCCTGTAAAACACATTACATGTGTGGGATTCTGATCCAAAAAATCTACTTGGATTTGTAATTTGTTTTCATCTCCAAACATGTCATCACCATCCAAATAAGAAATATATTCTGAGTTTGTGCTTTCATATAATTTTTTTATGTTATAAAAAGCTCCCAAGTTTACAGAACCATCGAGTACTATCAAAGAGGGATATTTGGTTTTCAACATTTGTAATTTGTAGAATGTGTCATCAGTTGAGTTATCATCTCGGACAATAACATCAAACTCAAAATTTGTTTTTTGTCTAAAGATCGAATCAATACAATCTACAATATAATCCCCAAAATTATATGAAGGGACTAAAACTGTTAGTTTCTTTCTCATTTTATTTTTTTTGCGGGGACACCAACATATGTTCCCGTATCGTTTATGTCATTCACAACCGCAGCACCCATACCAATTGTTGACATGGAGTGTATAGATAACTTTTCTCTTATTGATGAATTACAACCCATGTAAACACAGTCATATATTTTAACATTACCTGAAACTACAGCGCCTGGCATCATAGAAAAATAATCCCCAATCTCGCAATCGTGACCAATTTGATTTCCTCGGTTCAGAATTGCGTGAGACCCTAATTTTATGTTTGTTGTGAGTATTGAATAGGCACCAATAAAACTTCCTTCCCCAATTTTTACATCTTTCATTATTAATGCTGTTGGGTGGACCCAAGTAAAAAACTTAGTTTCTTTCGGTAACTTTTGTACCATATCGTATCTGTCCTTGGAATTTCCTAAAACTACCATAACTTTATATTTTTTGGGATCGAAGGAAGATAAAGGTAGAGTATTTTCATTCATAAAATCATCATCAACAAAACAAGGTATTTTTTTCCCCATTTGGCTCATTACTTCTCGAGCGTGACCACCATAACCAATTAATGCTTTTTTCACCTTTCTGAATTATTTATTTTATAAGAAGAGTTATTGTTTCCGATATGGTGACATACCGAGTTTATCAATGAATAAGAAACATAATTTTTTGTCAAACTTAGGGCAAAACCCAACTCAAAGTGAATTTCATCATTACATAAAATTTCACTCAAAGACGATAATTTATGTACATCCCACAAACCAGGTCTAAAACCGAAATATGGCCAGTTAATGTAATAACACCAAAATCCCTCAACATTTTCTAATTCCATAGTTTTGGTATCCAAAAAAAGATTACTTAAAACTTTTTGTGTGGGGTCATAATACCATTTCCAAAAATTACCTTCAATTGTTGGTTTTATGTTTTGAGGAAAATCTCTCAAAAATTGAGATACTCCTACATATGCAACATTATTTTTTTCACTTACAAAATCAATGAGTTCTTTTATTCTAAATTTTTCAGTAAACAACCAATCGTCCTCTAAATGAAAATTATAGTCGCTTTCTAAATTCATTTTTTTTAACCAAACATTCATGACATTACAATGTCTTTTATTTGTCAAAAAAGAATTTTCATCGAATTTGTAAGTTAATATTTTTGAATTGGGAAATGTTTTCTTCAAAATATTTTTCATTTCATTTATATCTTCATCACTTGATGAATCGTCGAAATGGAAAATTTTGGTTATTATATCAAGATCTAAACATTTTTGACTAAATGAATTAATTGTTTGTTTAAATAAATCTAATCTATTGGAAGTTGTGATTGAAAGAGTGATTTCTGAAACTTTTTTTTTGATGAAAGAACCCCACAAAACTTGTTTGAACTTTTCATACATAAATGGTTTAAGTTGTAGGTCACCTAAATATCGACCCAAATTTTTATAATGCGATTCAGATACCGTGGTCCACCCAATATTTTCTTTAATTATTTTATATTCATATTCATCATGTTCGTAATCATGAAGCATTATTACATCTCCATGTTTTAAAAATTTCGAATATAACTTGAATTCGGTTTCTTTATCTCCTCCGTCACACAAAAACAAAACCCTACCACTAAATTCGATTAAACTTTTGATTTCAAAAATTGTAGACGGGTCCAAAATATCTGCAATTTTAAATGTTGTATTTTTTAGTTCCCCAACTTCTCTATAGTTTGGGTTGATGTCGTATGTTACTATTTTACAGTCTTCAGAAATGTTTTCTGACAACCATTTTGTGAAAACTCCAGTGAAAGTTCCTAATTCAATAATCAAAGAAAAATCAGGAAGTATATCTAAAAAATAATCCACCACAAACTTACTTTGTGCCGATCTTTGATTGTCTACCCAAAGAAAATGTTCCATACTAATTTTTATATATATCGAATTTAGAAAGGTCAGGATAAGGTAATTCTAAATCCTCATTATGTTTTGGTGTACCATCAATTTTATAGAATTGATTCATAAGTAATAAACCTCTTGATGCTATTTCTGGCATCATGTAAAAATTCCATCCTAACATATCAAAATCATCTTCATGATATGAACATTCATTTCTACCTGAATATCTTGCTCTTTTGAACCACTTATACGCATCATAATCGTCAGTTATGATTGCACCACCTTTTCCCAACTTGAGATGTTTATAAGGTCCTGTAAATGATAAACACATGTGGGTATTTGGAATATACATATCATTTGTAAACCTAAGAGCACTGTCCCAAACTTTTGTTGGGTATAGTTGATAGGCTCCTTTGAGAGTAGTTCCATCAACTTCTTTAAACTCAACTTTACCTCCCGCATGAATAATTTCACAAGGAACAGAAGGATATGTTCTCGATGGTATTGTTATTTTTTTTCCTTTAATATTTTCATACATCAGAGCCAAAAACATTGCATTACTTTGATTATCAATAGCAACTGCGTAAGGGGCTCCTGTATAATCACAAATTGCTTGTTCAAAATCTTTTGTCACATTATAAGTGGATTTACCTAATGTACCTGGTTTTTTAGATCTTGAATTTTTTGGTTTTGCAAAAATTACCCCGTGCTCAACAGATTCATTAGATCTAAATTGTTTTCCTAACTCAAAAACAATAATCTCATATTCATAATTGTTTCTAACAAGTTTTTCCAATATTGGTTTAATTTCATCATTACGGTTACCATGAAATTCAATCATAAACCTATCTATCAATAAAATCTGTTCGTCTGTTACAGATTCAAAAAAAGGATACTCACCACCTTCTATATCGCACTTTAACAAAGATATTCTTTCATAGTTGTTGTCTTTGAATATTTCATCTAAAGTTACCGTTTCACAATCTATAACATTTGTAAGTTGACCGTAATTTGGGTCTTCAGTGCCAAAGTAATTAGATCCTATTGTTGTATTTTCCATTGAGAATCTGAATGGAATTTTTGTTTTTTCTCCGTAAATTGGGTTCATGTAAATTACAGATCTTTCATTATCGTCATCTAATAATGTTTGAATACTGTCTTTAAGATAAGGATTTGCTTCGACTAAAATTACTTTTTTGGTATTAATTGAATACATATATTTGGCAAATAACCCCACATTAGCTCCGATGTCTATTACTGTCTCAAGGTTTTCCAAACCTAACCCATCAAAACATTTGTCAATAAAAAACTCATGATAGTTCACATAATTACAATCAAAAGGTTTGAATTTGAAAGTTGGTATGTTTGGGTATGTGTTATTGACAACTAATTCTTTTCTACATAACAAGTCATTAGAATCATTTGTGTAAAACTCAACAGCAAATCCACGAAAGTTTTTCATTCCGTCAAATTTCATAACATGAACTGGTATTGGAATAACATAATAAAAAACAGGCTCTTTCACATCCAAATTAAACCAATACATTGGAGCATTTGATGTCATACATTTTACAACGACATTAACATTGTATGGTTCATTAGCATTAAAATTAATGTTAATTTTATTTTCGTTTGGTTCGTAGGATAAATTAACTAATGAAGAGAAATTATTTGATCCCAACATTTTTAATAAAGTATTTGTATCTTCTTGTAAGTTACCTGTCATAAATTTTATTTTTGGATTATTGTTGTACTTACCACAATAAACATCCAAGTTGAACATCATCATTGGTAAATCGTACTTGATCGCTTCTTTAATTGCAATCGGGTTTAATTCTTTATTGTTTCTATCCCCACGAGATGGGAACAAAAATAAATCGGATGCCTTTAAGAATGTATCAACATCTGATCTTTCACCCCAAACAACACAATTGTCTGGTTGGTTTTCCATTAGAGGTTCCCAATAGTGTCTGAAATTATCAGCTTGGTTACCTAAAAAATGAAACATAATTTTTTCATCACCAACAAGTCTTGCCATCTCAAATGCGTAACCTTGATTTTTTCTTTCAGTAAATAAACCAACAATTACAACATGTTTGTATTGGGGGTCTAACATTAATTGTTCTTGAGACCATTCTTTATCTGGTACAACAACATCAATAGGATATTCAATTATTTCGTAAGGAACATCATACATAGAGTATCTGAAGGCATTAAAAGGACTAACAAAAATAAACTTGTCGGGAAACCATCTTTTATTAGTTACTGGTATACTTGAGTCATGCGTTGTTTCAAATATTTTATACTTTCTATCTTTTGAAAAAAGTTTTTCGTTAATTTCTTCAGAAATGAAATGCTCACAGAACTCCTCTAAACATACAATGTCTGGTTGATACATCTCAATAAAATCAAACAACTGATGTTTGTTGTCGCCTAAAAGAAATAAATTTTCAGGACCAATAAGATTTTTTATTCTGTTTTTTTGAATTACAAATGTATCTCCGTGCCAACTATACTCAATACATTTTATTTCATATTCGTCTTTAAGTAACTCTATTTTGTTAACAAGCACCTGAGGTAAACCTCCTGTTGATAAGTGAGGTGTAATGAATAAGATCTTTTTCATAGTTAAAATATAGGATAGTATAAAGACAAAACAAAGTATTTATTTTATATAAAATGCCTAATTCAATAACCATAACTTCCATAAGTGGAGCGTCTCCATTCTCGATATATGTTTGTGATCAAACTATATCTTACTGTTATTTTGTACAAAGTATTGTTGGTGGTCCATTTTCTTTTGATGTACCTTTCCCATTACAAGCGGCAGACCCAATTGTTCTTAAAATAATTGACTCAAATAATTGTGAAAGAATATACCCATTGGATTGTCAAACTGTATACGGAAAAGAATTCGAAGACTTTCACATTTTCTTATTCCAAGATGCTGCAATATATCTATACGAAGGACCTGCTTAAATTTTTATTTCAAAAGTTTACATCGTTTATTATTTTAATATTTTTCTTTCATGAAAATATTTGTACAAATCGCGGCATACCGTGACCCTCAGCTTATCCCAACAATAGAAAATATGTTGGAAAACGCCAAAAGACCAAAAAATTTAGTGATTGGTGTGGCAAGACAATTTCATCCCGAAGATGGTTTTGATGATCTATCTAAATACAAGAAAGACAAAAGATTTCGTATTTTAGATATTCCATATACAGAATCCAAAGGAGTTTGTTGGGCAAGACATCAAGTACAACAGTTATATGGTGGAGAAGAATATACTCTTCAAATAGACTCTCACATGAGATTCGAAAAGAATTGGGATGATGAAATGATTAAAATGATCAAACAACTCCAAAAGAAAGGTCATAAAAAACCTTTGTTAACAGGTTATGTTTCTTCTTTTGACCCTGAAAACGATCCCGCAGGTCGTGTTACCGAACCATGGAGAATGGTATTTGACAGATTTACACCTGAAGGAGTTGTGTTCTTCCTTCCCGAAACTATACCAGGTTGGAGAGAAATGAAAGAGCCAATCCCTGCAAGATTTTATTCGGCACACTATTGTTTTACCTTAGGCGAATTTTCAACAGAAGTACAACACGATCCTGAGTTTTATTTCCATGGGGAAGAAATATCTATCACAGTTAGGGCTTACACACATGGGTATGATCTATTCCATCCACACAAAGTTTTAATTTGGCACGAATATACTCGTAAAGGAAGAACAAAACAATGGGATGATGATAAAGAATGGCACTTAAGAAATACTGCTTGTCATATCAAAAACAGACAACTTTTAGGGGTTGACGGAGAAACCTTCAACGGAGATTACTCAGAGTGGTTTGGTACAGAAAGAACAAAACAAGATTATGAAAAGTATGCTGGTCTTCTTTTTGAAACTCGAGGTATACAACAAGAAACTATCGAAAAAAAATATCCACCGAATACATACAATTTTGAAAGTATCGAAGATTGGAAAAAATCTTTCTCAACTATATTCAAACACTGTATTGATGTAGGATACAATAGTGTACCTGAAAAAGATTATGAGTTTTGGGTAGTTGCTTTTCATAATGACAAAGATGAAACTTTATACAGAAAAGATGCCGACATTAACGAAATAAATGGTTTCTTCAAAGATCCTGATGGATACTGTAAAATTTGGAGGGATTTCAATACAACACAAAAACCAGCTTATTGGGTCGTGTGGCCATACTCAACATCTAAAGGTTGGTGTGATAGACTTACAGGAAGACTATGAGTAAAAAAACAATTTTCGTAAAAACACATTTAGGTATGGGTGATAATATTGTCCACAATGGGATGATAAGAAAAATTGCCAAAGAAAATCCCGACTGTGAAATTTTTACTGGTGCTAAACATTATTACTTCGATAATGTTAAATACATGTACAGGGATGTTCCTAACATAAATGTTGTAAGTGTTGTCGAAGATAATGGTTTACAACATCACATGGCGACTACCAAGTATGATCAAATCATTTCTACACACTTTGGTGATAGAATGCCTTATCGATACGAAAGATATTTTGATAACGCTTTTTACATGATGGTAGGGGAAGATCCAAAAGTAAAAATTGATTACTTCCATTTGGAGAGGGATGCAGACTTAGAAGATAAAATTTATAACAAATTAATTACAGACAAGGGTATTCAGGATTATGTGTTTGTACATGAAAAAAAAGAAAATCAAGTTTTAATTGATAGAAACAAAATAGGGACAGATCTACCTGTAGTCGTTGCCGAACCAGAGTATGGGATATTCGAATTACTTAAGGTTATTGAAAATGCAAAAAGTGTTCATGTCGTAAGTAGTTGTTTTTTGAGTCTTTTTATGTGTAAAAATTATAACGAAAACTTTTTTGCACATATGTATTGTGATAGAGCATATATTGCTCCTTATATACAACAACATGGAATAAATGTTATTTTATAAACAATAAAAAAATTTAATTATGGCAGATACATTAGGTAATGTGATTGACAAGTTGGTAACCGTAGATATGAAAATGTGGGACAACCAAGAACTTCTTTATGAAATTAGAAGAATGAGTTTCGAAGAATATAAAGAAAAATATTTTGATTCTGAGGATGGTGCAAAGAAATTATGGGAGGTTTTGAAAAAAGCTTGTGACTTGAATGTCCAAAGGAATCAATTAATCAATGAAGTTGACCAAAAGATCATAGAAATTATGGAGGCCAAACTTAGTGGTGAAAACTTAGATAATGGTAAATTCTTACAGAGAGCTCACAAAACTTATTAACAATGTCGAAAAAATACTTAATTAAAAATTTAGGTATTGGAGACTTAATTTTTTTTTGTGGAACAATCCTTGCTGAACATAGAGAAAATGAATCCGTTGAGTATTTT
>Ga0129333_10000141_pt1 | contig 47585 bp, 27 predicted proteins | sample CPB6_08_DNA_FD_94474 | JGI IMG/M metagenome (GOLD analysis project Ga0129333, IMG submission 94474) | Freshwater to marine salinity gradient microbial communities from Chesapeake Bay, USA - CPBay_Sum_0.6_0.8_DNA | ecosystem: Environmental > Aquatic > Marine > Coastal | place: USA: Chesapeake... | reverse complement strand
TGGAAATTCTTCCTGGTGCAAAAAGAAGACTACGAGAAATTGCGGGGGAATTAAATATAGACGCGGGTGAATTTGCAAAAATGTCAATTCAAGCTGCCGACTTTGATAGGAAGTTGAAACAAATTAAAATGCCGGCTTTAGCAGAGGGTGACGAGGAAACTAAGGAACTTATCGCATCCATGGCTCAACTTGACGCTAGTGGTACCGCAAAAATCATGGTAAAAAATGTTGAAACAGGATTCATGGAAGAAAAGGCAGTTGAGGAACTGACACCTGACGACATTGAAAATTTGAAAAAAGCTAACGAAGAATCTTCAAAATCTATTGAAGAAATTGCAATTAATCAACTTGACGAAACAAAACAAATTAACGCACTTTTACAAAGTGGTCAAATTGCGGCACAATATGGTAAGGCAATTGCACCATCTTTTGATAAATTTGGTGGAGTAATTGCTAAATCAACAAAGTCAGTTGCTGCAAGGTATCGAGAAGAGGTAGGTAATGTTAGAGACATCGCCCTTAAATATCAGTCTGTTGCCGGAAGTTTAGAAGACATAACTGTTGGTACTTTAAAAGGGGGTGTAGAGGGAGATGCACAAGCCGCTGCCGGTTTGAAAAATTTCCAAAGTGCTATAGGAACAGTTTTTGGTGGCTATTTTGATAAAGCTGAATCCTTTCTTTCAAATGCTCTCTCAGATATATCAAGTGCCGTAGGTAACGCCTATATGGGTGAAAAAAAATCGCAAACCGAACCTCAAACTGTAAATCTTAATGTAAAACTTGAAAGTGATGCAAACACAGCAAAAGTGGATGGTGATCAAGTTACAAAGGCTTTGGTTAATAGTATGCAAAACCCTAATACTTCAAATGCAATTCTTAGCGTTCTAAATGGGGGGTCTGCGCCAAGTGCCGTTACAGGTGGTAAAAATACCCCATAATATACTTCTCAAAAAAAGTGAATATTATCTATTTATAGAATAAAATAATATGGCCGAAAGTTTTTTATCGTTTGGTAGTTCAGAGACATTCCGAAAACAACTATTAGTAAGAAACCTTACACCATATAATGTGCCAGGTAGTTACACATCACCCGGTAACCCAATCAACTACGAAACAAATCTTACGGTAAGTAATGTTGTGGACTCACCAAATAACTATGTCTCAACAAATTTATTTGCATCCGACTTATACCCTTTGAATGAATATGGTCCTGAAGGTGGGTTTGGTGACCCAATAGGTGTAAATCTAACACCTGTATTGGAACCTAATCAAGGTCCTTACTATCCTCTTGAAGCCGCTCAAATGGAAGGTTTAGCTCTTGTAAATGAATTCTACATAGAATCCGCTTATGTAACAAATAGATGGGGACCATCAGGAGGTTACAAAGATTTGGTAATAATAACCGACACATTCCTCACTAACCCAATATACCAACCTTTTTGGAACCCTGGATATTACAACTATTCATCATATTCACTTTTCAATATGGTGTTTCAAGACGACCCGATCGGTTCGAATGGATCATTATCGTCAGATAGTTACCTTGCTAAAATTGGTGCGACACAACTTAAATTTGCGTTTGAAGAAAGAGTTGCACAAGAAATCAATCAGGCAACAGTTGGTTCTATCAACTTGGACACTTTATCTGATCCTTTTACCGCTAGTTTATTGGCTTCAGGTCAACAACCTTTCTTTATAAGAGATTGGAAAATTACAGTACCCGAAAATCCATTAGTTAATGCGGTAAATTTAGCAACAAGAATTACAGGAACTTACTTTCCAGTGTCATTTATACCGGGTGACTATTTTAATGAGAATACCCCTTATACAAATCCACAACAACAAAACGGTGCGTTAAATACAATAAACAATTTAACAGGTGGTTTACTTTCCCCTATATTAAATAAAAGTAGAAATCCTTCGGAAATATTTGTTGCAAACACAGGAAATGGAACACGATCAACATTATTTGCGTCTTTAAATTATAACCTGTATCGACCATCATATAACATTGGTTTAATACAAGGTTTATCCGCTTTGGCTAATGCCTTTGTTGACCAAGACAGTCCTGCAACTGGAACTTACTATGTCGGTAGTCCTAATGCCGAACCAAGTCTAATTGACTCGCCGGCAAACCAAGTACCTGTAAATCAGTTTGGTGAACAACAGGCAACTATAGTTTATGGTCCACAAGAACTCGGTATTCTTTACGAAGGAAATGAAGAGTTAATTAAATTCGGATTTAAAGGAAAATCATACACCGATGGTGGTGGTACCGCAGGCCAGTTAGTTTGGACATCTCCAAAGTACAAAGGTAATGCTGGTTTTAGAGCGACTGAGGGAGGGGGAGCTGGAAGTTTGGATAACGAATTTAACCTCATCACAGGAGATTACCTTCAATACGAATCAACAAATATCCCATTCAAACCAGGTTCAATTTTATATAATACTCAAAGGTTAATTGAATCTGCTGATCAAGTACAAGGTGAGGCAAGATTAAAACATGTTGGAACTGCGATCAACCAAGTTTCAAAAGTTTTCAACGATGGTTATAAAGAATTAACCAAAGGATCGAGAGTACTTTCATATGTCAATCAAGCGGACGGTACTCAAGCTGGTTTAGAATACTGTAGAGTTTTCCAAAAAGATACTCCTTATTTTACTTATGCCGACTTACAAAAAGTGGACGGTATAACAAAGGCTGGTAGAGGATTTGATTACTCCATATTTGACAACACATACAATTTAAACATAGCACCATTACGAAATCCAGGATCTACTAATATTGTTGATGGTAAAGTTAAAAAGTACATGTTCTCATTAGAAAATTTGGCATGGAGAACTTCAGATAGACCAGGGTTTACATATGATGATCTACCCGTTTGTGAAAAAGGACCAAATGGTGGTAGGATTATGTGGTTCCCACCTTACAATTTGAAATTCAGTGATGATACAAGACCTGAATTTAATCCAACAACTTTCTTAGGTAGGCCTGAACCAATATATACTTACAAAAATACCTCTAGATCGGGAAGTTTAAGTTGGACTATTATTGTAGATAATCCTGCAATGATGAATACTATTATTGAAAAACAATTGAAAGGTGTCCAAAAAGACAGAATACAAAGTATTGTAGATTCGTTTTATGCCGGTTGTACAAAATATGATTTATATGAATTAGGAATTAAGTTTAATACTATACCGACAAAAGATCTATTTACATATCAACAAATATTAAATAACCCAAGACTTACCGCTGAAGAAACAGTTCAAGTACTACAAAGTATACCTATGGATAGTTCTTCTAGTAATACAGGTAAAGCGGAAGGTGCGGATGGAAATCCAAATCAAACAGGAGACGGGACTCAACAGGCTCAAAATATTGAATATGAAACTGTAGATTTATCAAAATTCGAGGGTACAGGGTTCTACTTCCACAATGATATTCCAAAAGGAAACCCATCACCAGAAGCTGCCAGTCCATTCGACATTTATTATAACGAGTACTTAGGTTTACAAAATGGTGTTTATAAAAATCAAGCGCCTGCAAAAGTACAATCCGGTAGTGATATATTCTCAGGATCTGGAGTACAAAACTTTTTTAATGAAGTTGTTATTGGTAATTTTAATTTTATCAAAACTGACTTCTTGAAACAAATAGAAGAAATTTTGATAAATAAAAATGGTAGTATTGAAATTGAAATGATTGGATCCGCATCTGCAATTGCCTCAGTTTCATACAACCAAAAATTATCAGAAAGAAGAAACAACTCCGTTTTGAAATGGTTCTTACAACAACCACTCTCAGGAGGAACAACTATACAAAAATATTACGATGACAAAAGATTCACTTTGAAGTTGAATCCAAACGGTGAAGAGATTGTAATTGCAAAAACAAGAGCAGCTGCTGCGGCAACGGAAGACCCTACAGATATAAGTGTTAATAATGCTCAAGGGGGTGACATTCTTACCTCTAGTGTAAATTGTAGAAATAATGTTGTCGATTTAGCATATAACCCACCAAAAGTTACCACACAGGCAGAATGGTATAGTGTACCTGCAATGGCTTGTCGAAGAGTTGCAATTTCTAAAATTACCGCTAAAGTTCAAAAAGAACCTGAAAAACCTGTAATTCCACCACCAACTGAGACAAGTACATCAACAAATAATCCACAGGACACATTAACTGGTATCACACAAAGTATTAAACCTGAACCAAAGATCACTATCGAACAAAAAATTAAAGAAGGTATATCGAAAAAAATTCTCAGAAATTTATTTACAGAGTGTGATTATTTCGAAGTAATTAAAGATACAAACCCAATGGTTTATGATACGATTAAGGATAGAATTAAATATTTTAATCCTGCATTTCACTCAATGACACCTGAAGGTTTAAATGCTAGACTTACATTTTTACAACAATGTACAAGACCTGGTCAGACAATTCCGATTATAGGACCTGATGGTAGACCAAAATACAACGATGCGTTGAACACTTCATTTGGTGCACCCCCAATTTTAGTATTGAGGATTGGTGACTTTTACCATACTAAGATTGTTCCAACAAGTGTTGGATTTACATATGAAGGTTTGGATATAAACCCTGAAGGTATTGGGGTACAACCAATGTTAGTTAATGTCACAATGGCGTTTAACATCATCGGAGGTATGGGATTGAAAGAACCCGTACAACAATTACAAAATGCACTTTCATTCAACTATTATGCAAATACTGAAATATATGACGAAAGAGCAGTTGCAACTGAAAGTACGAGTGAGAGAGATAAATATGTTGTTGAAAAAATAACCGGAGGATTACCACCTGTAAGTCAACAACAACAAAACGCAATTAATAGTGTACAACCTCAAAGAGGTGGATCTACTGTTGGTACTGTGGTGGATGGAACTGTTATGGATTATGCAGGACTTTATGGATCACTACAAGAAAAACTCCAAGGTTACTTTAAAACTTACTACGATACCCTTAATAAAACAACAACAGATTATTCTTACGGTGCTACATTAATTTCGATTAGAAAAAATGATTATACTAAAGGAGATATCTCTGAATATACAAGTGAAAAAACTGAAGTAGAAATTTATGGTAAATCGAATAACTACCAAGATTTAATAGATAACTTGATAAAAGAAATTGACAAAGACATTGATCAAAATGACAACCCAATTTTGAAAGCTGCTGTTGATAGATCAGGAGGTATAACAGGAAAACAAAAAAGAGAACTACAAGAAAAATTGAAAGCTCAAACTGCTCTTGGTAAAACCGATATACTTAATACTTTAAACAATAATGCAACCAATATCACTAATGTTCAGAACGAATTAAATTACATATTTAGACAACTTGATGTTGTTGCAGATAAGTTAGATGGATCAATAACACAGACTAACGAGCCGCTACTCTATGACTTGAGTAGTCCTCAGTTTTATTCAGTGGACGAGAATTCAGGATCAATTTTCGATGTTTATACCATAAAAGTAAAAAATATAATTACAAAATTCAACGAGTTAGTTATAGCAAGAAAGTTCGACAGTGAGTTCTATAAACCTATTAATTCAACAATTGACACTGGAAGTGGATGTAATGTTGTTGTAGGCACTAATGAAAGTTTCTTGACAAATTGCCCAACTAACAGATATTATATATTAATGAATCCTTTTTATGAAAAGTCTGATAAATTCCAAACATTGGTAAATGAACTAATTTCAGGTCCTGAAGTTAAAGCTGACAACACTTTAGTCGAACTAATCAAAAACACTTGTGATGAATTGAAAAAGGAATTCGGTAAATTCCAAGAATATTGGAAAACAGAACTTAAAAACTTTGCGGAAAATCCAACTTATGTTGAAGCAACCACATGGAAAATACCTGACAATACGGTTAAAACATGTAACTATATTACACCGGCTGAAGGTGGTTTAGTTGGAAAAAGAAAAAAAATTAAAGATCTGTATTCTAACATAAACCTCAATGAAAGAAAAAACACTTTCAATGGAAAAGTAACATTTAATTAATTATGAGTTATCAATATTGGAATAGATACAGTGATTTTTTAATTAATGGACAACAAAATGTTGTTCCATATGTTGCGTTGCCTTCTAAATCTTCCGACAAAAATTATATCTATAAAATCGGTCAATCAAGACTTGATAAGATTTCACAACAATTTTATGGGTCACCATACTTTGGGTGGTTAATACAAGCGGCAAACCCGCAATTCTCAGGAAGTGAATATGCAATACCTGATGGTGCAGTATTGACAATTCCTTTTCCTTTGATAGCTTCCTTACAAGACTATAAAAACTCTTACGAAAATTATTATTTCTATTATGGTAGGTGATCAAGAAAATATATTAGTTGAACTTGATTATGACAATATTAGTTTAATTGACCCCAACAAAGTTATTGATGAATTAGGGAATGTTAGTGATAGACTTGTCAAACAAGAAAATCTAGTTTACTACGCAAACTTGGAATGTAATGTTTTGCCAAGAACTAAACTTGCGGTAGGTACTGCAATGAATGATTCGTCACGAACAATTTCAGTGGGTAGAATTAATTTCTTGAATCCTGGTAATAAAACATTTTTAGATGATGCGTATACTGATGAACTGACAGGTAAAAATACTTTGACCGGTAAGGGTGTTAATCAGCCAAGACAAACTGCGGTAAAAAACCCTAACCAAACTAATGACTATTATATCACTCAAAACCTATGGTCCAACGGGACACCAGGTGCGGTGGATAACGGACTTTTAGGTATTAAGTCAATCACTGTAAATATTGGTACAGACTTCCTACCTGTAATTGATGTGGACTTAGAGGATGTTAAGGGAAGAGCACTTTTCGAAGGTGGAAACAATTCACCATATGCGGCATTTTTTCAATTACCTTACCCACAGTTTACATTAACATTGAAAGGTTACTACGGAAAGGCAATTAAGTTTCCTATCATGTTGCAATCTTTTACCTCGACCTTTGACCCAGCAACACACAACTTTCAAATCAAACTCAAATTCTACGGTTACAAATATACATTATTATCATATGTAAATTTTGGAGCTTTGATGGCGGTTCCTCAAATGTATAAAAGTAATATTACAACAACTCCTATCGCTAAAACTCAAGGAGATGTAACCTCAACATCCGCATCTGTAACCGCACCACAAACTGTAAGTAGGGGTTATCAAAAAATGAAAGAAATTTATTCGGATTACAAATCAAAAGGGTTAATCGATGATAACTTTCCTGAAATTACTTTACTACAGTTAAAATATAGATTACAAACATTTATCGACCAAGTATTAGATCAGTTTGAAAAGGAGAACATGGGGCTTTTAACTGACATGACTCTCTATACGAATAACTTGTTAACATACCAACAAAAAATATTTCTGTTCTCAAATGGTTCATGGTTTTCAACATATATGGATAGAGATAATCCAATTGTACTCAAAACTAAATCCCAAAATGCTTTCGTATTCAAACAAGTTTATGAAATTGACCCATCGAAAAAACAGGCGGCTATCGCACAACTTAAAGGGGATATTGCTCAATATAACGATGTATTAAATCAAAATAGTGTTTTCGGAATAAAAGGAAGTTATACTGTTGGTGGTGTTAAGACTCAATCTGAAATTCCTAATAATGTTACTCTTGAAAAAACTTTCGAAAGATCAATTAATATTTCAGACATAGATTTAGTTGCAACATATGTGGCACAAAAAAATGCACCAAAGGGAAATTTCAAAGAAACAGATCAAGTTATTATAAATTTCAAAACAACACTTCAAGCAACTTTAGCTTCCAACAAAAATGTGGTCTATGTATTCGAAGGACCAGGGTCTTTTATGGATATAACCGATCAGATGGCGACAAAGGCATCAGAAACAAGAAAACAAATTGAATCTGCGATTAGTGCAAGTTTGGCAACAAAATTCAATTCACAAGGGAGTGGAGGTTTAGGATTTGTACCATCGATAAGAAATATTTTAGCGGTATTCTATTGTCAGGGTGAAGCCTTTCTAAGGTTAATGGATGAGGTACATAAGAAAGCTTGGGATAGGAGGGAAGATAAATATAGAAGAGCCGCGATATTTGGGAATGTAACATCAGCCCCAAGTGTGGATGTAAAAGACTCAACGCAAGATAACGAACCAATTTATCCTTGGCCTCAGGTTATTAAAGAAACTGTTGGTGAAGACGGTAAAGAAAAATTCGAAATTATTTATCCTGGTGACCAAACCGTTGCTACAACATACAGAGCCTATAGCCCTGAGGTTTGGCCTGAGGTAGAATTTGTTGAACAATTTATTAAAGGATACACCGAAAGGTTGAATGAAGACATTTTTGACACACAAGTTTTTGAATCTAACCAACAACCATTCAGGGAATCATTGAATGCTATAGATTTCCCTATCAACAATGAAGTATTCCAAAACAAAGAAGAATCCAAATATTTCTACGAAATTTACGAAAGACTAATGATGAATTCTTTTTATAGTAGATTTAATAGAAAATCAGGATACAGTCTAAGTATATATGAAGCGGAGGCGGATGCAGAAGCTGTTAATGTTCTACAAAGTTTGGGTGTTGATAATCCTTTTTTGGCGAAAAAACTAAAAGAATATTTGTTGGACTCTAACAACTATGTTCCTTTTTTACAACATATATCAAATCAAGGTCAAGGTGAAAGTTGGCAACAATTTATCAGAGGGGAGTTTGTTACACCTTATTTGAGAAATGACGCTGCGAACCCTAATGTATTATACAATGGGGCAATTTTCCAATCCCTTAAATCTCAGCCAGTAGTTTCCCTATCTAACGCAAGTAATATAGTAAACTTGGAAAAATACCTAAGTGACTCTACTACCTCCAACGAGTTTGATTTTGTTGACACTTACCCATTAACTAATTATTCGTGGGTCAAAACAAACATGGCGAATGGAAAAGCTCTCAACAATGCTAATGAAGTTTATGATACTAAATTGATTTTGAATTATAACGAAGTTCACAAAACTGTAACCAACTTCAAAACACAAGACACAAATAATGATAAAAGACCATTCACACATTTTAACTTCATAAATTTGGATGTTACAGTTGATACATCAAATTTGAAAAATTTTTATGAAACAAGGGAATTTACAAATCAATTAGTGACTGAAGGTAATCTTAATTATGAAAATTACTCAAATTACCTAACACCAACACAGACAACATCAATGTTGAACACCCCATACTTTATAAATGCAATTCAAAAAGGAGTTTTCAATTTTAGATACAAACAAACCGATTTATACCCGTACAAGAGTGCCGCTTACTTATTTTTGAACAGTTTACCTTTAGCGACTCTCAAAGAAAAATATAGATCTTTGACTGATGGTGCAGTCACAGACTTGAATTACATAATGTCAACACTGAAAAAATTTGGTGGAGTACACAAATTACCATATGCTTGGATTTTGAAATATGGATCAATTTGGCACAGGTACAAGACATTTAAAGAAACGGGAATTGATTTTCTTGATGATGTTTGGAAAGACTTCAATTATTTAGAGAATTGGGATCCTGCAACATCTGCGGCAACTTATAGTTATAATCTCACAATAGACGGAACACCAAGAAATCTAGTATTGGATACCACAACACCAGCGCCACAATTTACAGATATTAACACTGGATTTTATCCTCAATTGATGGATGATTTTAATGTTTTCATACAAGGTAGAAAGTTGTTCAGTGGACAAACTCAAGTTTCAGGAACTTGTGTTGTGGAATCAATAACAGGACAGTGTAACACAATTCAAGTAACAGGAACCTGTTCAACAAACGGAACAGGTATCACCATCAATTCAATTACAAATAACTTTATTACCACACCCCATAATATTTTTATACCATCGTTAAATGCGTCTATCCAATTAGTATCTCAGGTCAGTGGGGTTACAGGGGGTACAGGGTATTATACAACCCCTTTGAATTTTAATGCCGCCTTTACTAATTTAGATTTTGTTTTAGGTAGTTTTGGTTACATTACAAACACATCTTCAATACCTATAAGTGTTGGACAAATTTTGAGTGGTAGTCCTTCATCACCTTTGGTTACGGTAGTGTCTATTTATAGTGCGACCACAGGAACTACAGATATATACGAACTAACAACAACTACTGCTGAAACTTATAACTATACAGTAGTGAACCCACCAATACAAGTAATTGCAATTCAGAGTAATGCTTTGAACAACAGTTCAATTTTGAATGGTCAGAATTTGAATGGTAATATTACAATTACATCACAAATTTCAGGAACTACGGGAGGTGTTGGTTTATATTTTACGCCAACCATAAATCCTGGTACAACTTCAGGATTTGTAGTACAAAACGCATTTATTCAAGGAATAGGATCTCAACAAATACAAAATTATTTGAACAATGAGACTCTTATGATGATGAATACGACTAATGCAACAATATACGAAACACCAGGCTTTGACAACTCTAATTTACAAAGATCCATGAGAGTGAGTCCGTGGTCAGTTGTTGTCAGAAATACTTTTGAACCAACATCGTACTTTGTTTTACCTTCTTTTGGATCAAATGTTAATCAAGCAAAACTTGAGGCGTTTAAAAACGGTAACATGAAAGTTGAGTTGTCTAACAACCCCGCAATGTTCAACGGAAGTGTTAGATTATTTTGGAACTCACCTCAATATGGTTGGTTTGACAACAGTAAAGTTTTGAAAAACGATCCGTCAACATACCTTAAAAAGATTTTCTTTAACCAAGCTGACCAACAAAACTTTTCCATCAATGGAAAAACTTCAGACTATTCGAATTTTGAGGAGTTATTTACAACTTTTGATACAAATGTTTTAGATATTTTTGAATCTCAGTTTTTAAATTTCAGTAGGTCAATATATGATTTTGTGGACACTTTACCAAACCAATTAGTACAACAAGAATCAATACCAGGGTCACAACGACAATTAAGTGATATAACGGAAAGTGAAAAAAGTTTTAAAAATTTCCAAGCATTAATGAGAAGATTGTTGGTAATTAATAAACCAACAGGAACTTCACCTGAATTGAAGTTACAAAGTGTAATCACTGATCAGAACCAAAAGTTTCAGTCAGTCTTGAGTGATTTTATGAATTACGATGTGGCTTTTAGATATGGAAATCCTAGTAACTATGATAAGAGATTATATTACACATTTTCAACTAAATATATCGAGGACCCAATAATATATGGTCCCTATGAGCAAGGTAATTTACCCCCACAAGTAACACTTGCACAATCTAAAATACAAAACCCAAAAACTTGGGAAGCATTAGAGTTTTATGTTGGGAATTCAACAATCCCTCAGTTAGAATATCAAAATAGTGGATCTTACATTACAGATTTTTTTATCGATTTGAATGTTGCGTTTAATGAAAAAAATGTACAAGACTTTGCACCTTTGATTCAAGTTTACGCAACTCAAAAACTTTTAAAACCTAACTTAAATGCGGGAAGTTTTTATCAATTAATGGATAAATACATTGATGAAGGTATTACATATATAGGTAATGCTCTTAATGTAATGCTACCTTATGTTAGAAAACAATTACCAAATGTTTTTATTACAGATGACGGTAGTCAGAATCGGGCAAACTTAGAAGCAGGTTTTACGGAACAAACAAGAACTGAGTTATGGGAAACCTTTAAGGCTTTAAATGACACATGGATTGCCGGATTTGATTTCCAAAACAAAACTCTTTTTGAAGATGTATTATTAGTTGATAGAGCAAGTAGAAATGTTGGTGACAAAGTTTTAGCCGACATTTATGGTATTATAAATCTTTTGGAAGATGGAGCAACTGAAAAAAACCAAGGAAGTAACTCATACAAAAATACTTTGTTGGATATGGTTACAACCATATTAGTTCAGAACAACTTTCAACATTTTATGTTACCTGCATATGTGAATTTTTACAATGTTCAGGATGCCGCTAAAAATCCAATACCAAGACCTGACGGAACTATGGAGGTTGGAAACATGATGTTTGGAACTTTCTTAAATGTTGATTATAGACAAAGTTCACCCAAGTTTTTGTGTTACTATGTTAACAAACCTAGTGAGCATCTTAATATGAAAGATAACATTGATTATAGATATAGAGATGATGCTTTTGATTTGAGACGAGCGAGTGATAATCCACTACTTGATAACCTGTCAAGTAAAATAGATTGGGATAAATCAAATAAAATTGTAGGGTTTAATGTAGATCCCACAAGAGAAAACCAACAAATTTTCAAGTCCTTTAGTGTAAACCAAGATCCAGGTAAACCAACTTCAGAGTCTTTAGAAATGTTAAATCAAATGGCTAACTTAGGTAAAAACCGTAGATCTACAACTCAAAATGTATCTTTGTTCAATCTCTACAAGAACAGAAGTTATACATGTTCAGTTGATATGATGGGATGTGCTCTTATACAACCTTTAATGTATTTTAATATTAGAAACATACCTATGTTCTCAGGACCATATATGATTACTAATGTTTCTCACAGAATATCTGAGTCAGGATTTGATACAACTTTTTCAGGAACAAGACAACCTTTTTACAGCTTACCAACGGTTGACAATTTCCTTCAAACCCTAAACACTAAATTGGTAAGCCAACTACAAGAAAAAGTAAGAGAAGGTGAACAAGCAAACAAAGCCAAATCTGAAAATGTGCTCATTCAGGCTTCCAATACAATAGCAAATTTAGATAGTGAGGACACCCTAACTAAAAACCAAGATTGTGCCGCTCAAATCAATTCGAGATATAGCGGGTTTATTGGTGTTGATGAACCAACCGTCACAAATTATTCCGCTAAAGAACTTTACAACACAATCAGAGAAGTATTGACAGAACAAGGTTACTCTTCAACTGGTACTACTTTTCAAGATTATAGTCTAATTATTTTTACATTCATATATGTTGATTCCGCTAATCAAGGTAATTCAGGTATAAAAGGATATGAAAACAATTTCAGTACCATAAATCTTACTGAAGTGTATGGAGATAAGTTTTTTGAATACATCAATAGAAGATACTTCTGTGTATCTAGAGGATCAAATCCTAATTTACCTATCGTATCTTTCAGAACACTTAAAGATTTTGTAAAATTTGTATTCTTCCAAGTAAGAAGTATACCTACTTTCATAAAACAAGATATAGCAAGTTTTACTCAATTTGGTGAAAATGACTTTATTTATACATTAGCAAAAGAGTATGTATTACATTATCCTGTAAACCAAAATGCAAATGTTTACACACAAATTGAAAAAGATCAAAACCAAATAGATAAACTTAGAAGTGAGTTCTTGAATGCGTCAAATGTATACGATGCAACTTCTGCAATGTGATGATATTTATATAAAAAACAAAACATATGAGCAACACAAAAATGATATTGGATAACTATCTTGGAAAAAATACAAGGGTATCCGAAAAAGATATGGGTAACGGAACCAAAGAAGTTTGTGACCTTGATACCGGAGATTGTTATACTGTAAGAATGAGAGACGGATTGATTGAAAGAGTTGACAACACGATGAAAACATTCAAGAAAATTCAAGTAGAAACCAAGTCAGGTATAAAAACTTTATTAAACGGATAGAATGAGATTAGACGAAAAAATACTTAGTGAAATTAGTAGATATAACTCTATTAATCAATATATTATGGAACAAGATGTTCCACCACCACCTGCAGACCCTGCGGCAGGAGCACCTCCACCAGCAGATCCTGCAGCCCCTCCCGCAGAAGGTGCGGCACCACCACCCCCAGCACCACCAGCAGGGGAACCAATTGATGTTGCTAATGATCCTGATGTTGAGGAGCTTCCTACAGAAGGAGGGGAAGGTGAAGAAGGTGAAGGGGAAACTGAAGAGTTGGACATCACCGATTTAGTTGACTCTCAGAAAACTATGGCTGATAAACAAGAAGAATATTTTACAAATCTTTTCGACCAAATAAAAAAAATGGAAGAAAAATTAGCTGAAATGGACACTTTAGTAACGAAGATTGACAGTGTTGAATCCAAGTTAGAAAAATACCGACCAAAAACAGCTCAAGAAAAATTACAACTCAGAAGTTTGGATTCAGGACCGTTCAAACAAAACTTAGCAGACTTCTTTGATGAAAAGAAAGATGAAATGGAAAAGACTGGAAAAAATGAATATGTTTTAACTCAAGACGAAGTTGAAAATTTTAGTCCTTCTGAAATAGAAAAAACATTCAACGACCCAATGGAAGATGAAGATGACATTTTATTAAACCGATATAACGCATAAATCTAAAGGTCGATTAATTCGACCTTTATTTTTTTTTTCTGACACAATTTGACTATAACTTTTTATACAACTATAATTCTTACACATAAACTCTAAATTTTAATTACACATGGCGACAAATTCATTAGACGCAGTACTACAACAGTACGAAAAATCACAAAGTAGTTCTAACACTACAAACAAAATGTCTTCTGAAGACCGAATGAAAAAGTATTTCGCGGCTCTTTTGAAAGACAATGAAAAACAAGGACAAAGAAAAATCCGAATCCTTCCTACCGCAGATGGGTCCTCACCCTTCAAAGAAGTATGGTTCCACGAAGTTCAAGTGGACGGTAAATGGCAAAAGTTTTATGATCCGGCAAAAAATGACAATGAGCGTTCACCACTTAATGAGGTTTACGAAGAACTCATGTCTACAGGAAAGGAGTCTGATAAACAATTAGCAACACAATACAGATCTCGTAAGTTTTACATTGTAAAAGTAATCGACCGTGATTGCGAACAAGATGGAGTTAAGTTTTGGAGATTCAAACACAATTACAAACAAGAAGGAATCCTTGATAAAATTATTCCAATTTGGAAAGCAAAAGGTGATATCACAGATCCTGACACAGGTCGTGATTTAATTCTTGAACTCACAAAGGCTAAAACTCCAAAAGGAGCAACTTACACTGTGATCCAAACAGTTATGTATGATGATCCATCCCCTATTTCAGCAGACGCTGACCAAATGGCAGAGTGGGTTGGAGATGAAATGACTTGGGAAGATGTTTATTCAAAAAAACCTGTTGAATATCTTGAAGCTATTGCTCGTGGAGAAACCCCAAGATGGGATTCTGAGAAAGGTGGATATGTTTATTCGAATGATGAAACATCTGAAGTTTCAATGGGAGGAACACCATCCATCAAAACAAACACAACAGTTGTTGATCCTCAGACTAATGATGAGGTTGACGAAGATCTTCCATTCTAATTATGAAAAAAAGTATAACGGGAGCAGTTTATTGTTCCCGTTTTTTTGTGTATATTTTTAAAAAAAAACTATGAAACCATTTATTGCTGAAAAATTAAAAGAGGCCCTTGTAAAAAAATACGAAGCGGAAATTGCGGATGCTGAAGCAAGATTATATGTTTATTTTACCAATCCTGTTGGTATTGGGGAACACCCACAACACACGGAAGAAATGGATAATTTAGTCGGGCAACTAACAGACGCTAAAGATAAATTAGAAACAATTACAAACTTTAAAATATACGAACTATAATGGCAGCACTTAAAAAAAACGACTTTAGTTCGATAAAGAAAAAGTTTTCTACCGACGCAAAATACAAACCACAAAGATTTTTTGATCTTGGATCCGAATTCCTTGATGCAGTTGGACTTCCAGGCCCCGCAATTGGTCACTTGAATATGTTACTTGGTCACTCTGACACAGGAAAAACAACGGCACTTATTAAAACTGCGGTTGATGCTCAGAACAAAGGAATTTTACCTGTGTTCATAATTACGGAACAAAAGTGGTCTTTCGAACACTCCAAACTTATGGGACTTGAATGTGAAGAAGTTGTTGATGAAGAAACTGGTGAATTAACATGGGATGGTTTTTTCCTATTTAATAACAACTTCGACTACATCGAACAAATCACAGAATACATCAACGACTTATTGGACGCACAAGAAAAAGGTGAATTAGATTATTCTCTATGTATTATGTGGGATTCAGTAGGATCAGTTCCTTGTAAGATGACCTATGAGGGTAAAGGTGGTAAACAACACAATGCAAGTGTTTTAGCGGACAAAATTGGTATGGGTATCAACCAGCGTATTTCAGGATCTCGTAAGGCGGATTCTAAATATGAAAATACTCTAATAATTGTTAACCAACCTTGGGTAGAATTACCTGATAATCCATTTGGTCAACCTAAGATCAAGGCAAAAGGTGGTGAAGCAATTTGGTTAAACTCTTCTTTGGTATTTTTATTTGGTAATCAAAAAGGTGCGGGAACAACAAAGATCACGGCAACAAAAGACAAGAGAACTGTGAAGTTCGCTTCAAGAACGAAAGTGTCGGTTATGAAAAATCACATCAACGGACTTGGTTTTGAAGACGGTAGAATCATTGTAACCCCACACGGTTTCTTACCAGGAAAAGACACTGCAGAGGAGAAATCATCAATAGAAAAGTATAAGAAAGAATATGCCGACTATTGGAAAGATATTATCGGAGTTGATGGTGACTTCGATTTGAAAGTCGAAAAAGAAAAAGAAGAAGTAGAGTAGAAATCATTTAAGTTTTAGGAAGTGTCCAAAACATTATTAGTAGACGGAAATAATTTATTGAAAATTGGTTTTCATGGTGTTAGAGAGTTCTATCACAATGGGAAACATGTCGGCGGAGTTTGGCACTTTCTAAACACTCTTCGAAAATTCTTAGAAGAACACAACTATAATAAAGTTGTTGTTTGTTGGGATTCCAAAACCTCATCAGCACAGAGAAGGTTGATCTACCCAAAGTATAAGTTGAATCGTAAATCGTCAGAAACAGAATCAAAAGAGGAATCTTTTTTGGATCAGAAACAGAGGGTAAAACAATACCTCGAGGAGATGTTTGTAAGACAATTGGAGACAGAACATGCAGAAGCTGATGACTTAATAGCTCACTACTGTAAAGTGTCACCAGACGAAGAGAAAACAATCTTTTCGAGTGATAGAGATTTAACTCAACTGATTGGGGAGAAGGTATCCATTTATTCACCATCCACAAAACAATATTATAAGAATGGGGATAAAATTAAACTTCATGATATCGAAGTTCCCCACTATAATGTTAAAACAATCAAAATTCTCACTGGTGATAGTTCCGACAACATTGATGGAATATTTTTCCTTGGTGAAAAGACTTTGATCAAAATCTTTCCTGAACTTCTTGAAGAAAAGGTAGAATTATCTTATATTTTACAAAAGAGTGAACAACTCTTGAAAGAAGAAAAAGGAAATGTTGCTCTTCAAAATCTATTAAGCGGAAAAACAAAAGAGGGAATTTATGGAGATGAGTTTTTTGTAATAAACGAAAAACTTGTTAATTTAGACAACCCGCTTTTGAATGAAGAGGAAAAAGAATTAGTTGGATTATATTACTCTGAGTCGTTGGATCCCGATGGAAGAGGACATAGAAACCTAATTCGAATGATGATGGAGGACGGGTTTTTCAAATATCTACCGAAGGGTGACGACGCTTGGGTAAGTTTTTTAAAACCATTCCTTAAATTGACAAGAAAAGAAAAACAAAAATTTAGAAACAAAAAAAATTAAAAAAAATGAGAGAACAGGACATAACAAAAGTAGAATTCTTGTTAATGTGTAATGATAACATTGTTGTTCAAAGATTCTTCAATGTTAGAGGGTACAACAAAAATGCTCACAAGTCGGAGGAGTTTTATGATCACATAGACAGACTTTCAAGAGAGCTTAAGTACGATCTTAAAATGAGATCGGTAGTTTACATGTTGGACAACCAATATGAAATTTTAGAGAACCCTGAACTTCTGAATACATCGATTACTGATGGACCAGAAAATTTTAATCTAATTATTAAGGTAGGAGATATGACAATTTGTCATAGACAGTTTGACGCTAAACCTTACCCTCCAAAGGTAAGATACACCGTAGACCTACGCCCAAAGTTAAAAGCTATAATGGCGGACTTGACTGACATTTTTTCAGGTCAAAAATTTAATTATTTTTATCCTAACTTTATCAAAAACTAGTACTATTTATCTTTACTAAAGGAGAAAAAAAAATATGGCGACTAGCAAAAACTTTGAATATTTAGGGAACACATTTCAGTTACAATTATTAAATCAAATTGTTGTAGATAAAGACTTTTCACACTCAATTCTTGATGTTATTGAAAACAATTATTTTGAAAACAAGTACTTCAAAATAATTATTCAAATGGTGAAAGAGTATTATCTTAAATATGATCACACACCATCGTTTGAAACACTTGAACAAATTACTAAGTCTGAATTACAACAAGCAACCGCATCCAAGATTGTTTTGGATACAATTAAAAAAATTAAAGATGCACCTATCGACGGAGTGGGTTTTGTCCAAGAAAAGGCTTTAAAGTTCTGTAAACAACAGGAACTTCAAAAGGTTATGGGTAAGGCTCAAAAAATAATCGATGGAGGTGAGTTTGAAAGTTATGACACCCTTGAAGAAATGGTCAAAACGGCACTTCAAGTGGGATCAAAAGATACATCAATATTGGATGTATTCTCGAACCTTGATCAAGTTCTCGAAGAGGACTATAGACACCCTGTCCCAATGGGTATACCAGGTATCGACAGATTATTGAAAGGAGGTTTGGCAAAAGGAGAAATTGGCGTTATCTTAGCCCCTACGGGTGTTGGTAAGTCAACAATTTTAACTAAGATGGCAAATCACGCATTCAATCTTGGTTTCAATGTCCTCCAAATCTTTTTTGAGGATAACTCAAAGGTAATCCAAAGAAAACACTTTACCCTTTGGACCAAAATACATCCTGACGATTTGTCAGAAAAAAAGGATGAGGTTATGGCTAAAGTAAAAGAGATTGAAGACTCAATGCCGAATAAGTTGATTTTGAAAAAACTCCCATCTGATACGATGACGATGTTACAAATTAAAAATCAAATTAGAAAAATGGTTTCTGACGGAATCAAGATTGATATGGTAGTATTAGACTATATTGACTGTGTTGTTCCTGATAAGAATCTTGGTGATGAGTGGAAAAGCGAAGGATCGGTAATGAGAGCATTTGAAGCGATGTGTCACGAGATGAATATAGTTGGTTGGACCGCAACACAAGGTAACCGATCATCAATTTCATCTGAAGTTGTAACCACAGATCAAATGGGTGGGTCAATTAAAAAAGCTCAGGTTGGACATGTCATTATCTCAGTCGCTAAAACACTACAACAAAAAGAGTTGAAGTTAGCAACAATTGCAATTACAAAGTCTCGTATAGGTGATGATGGAGTAGTTTTCGAAAATTGTAAGTTTGATAATGCAATGATTGAAATTGATACTGAAAGCTCGATGACTTTTCTTGGTCTCGAGGAACAAAAAGAAGAAAGACAAAGACAAAGAGTTAGAGAACTTCTTGAAAAAAGAAAACAAAAAGAAACACAAACAAATTAACAAATAATTAAATTTTAAAAATGGAAAAAATACTAGTTGAAAATCCTGGTCGGTTCGTCATCTTCCCTATCGAACACAATGATATTTGGGAATATTACAAACAACACCAAGCGGCTTTTTGGACTGCTGAGGAAGTTGACTTAACTAATGACATTCGTGATTGGGAATCATTAACAGAGAATGAAAAATATTTTATCAAAAATGTATTGTCGTTCTTTGCGGCTTCTGATGGTATCGTGAATGAAAATTTGGCTGAGAACTTTTATCGTGAAGTACAATATCCTGAAGCTAAATTTTTCTACGGGTTCCAATTGGCTATGGAAAACATCCACTCCTTGATGTACTCATTACTTATCGACACCTACATCAATAACCCAAAAGAAAAAGACGAATGTTTTAATGCAATTGACAGATTACCTGCAGTTCAGAAAAAAGCTAAGTGGGCCTTGGATTGGATTGAAAAAGCTTCATTCGCGGAACGATTAGTTGCATTCGCGGCGGTTGAAGGTATCTTTTTCTCAGGATCATTCTGTTCTATATTTTGGATGAAATCAAGAGGAATTATGCAAGGGTTGTGTAATGCAAATTCATTAATATTCAAAGACGAAAACTTACATTGTGATTTTGCAATTCATTTATTGAATAATCATTTAGAAGAAAAACCTTCTGAAAAACGAATTAAAGAAATTTTATTATCCGCTCTTGAAATTGAAAAAGAATTTATCACAGAATCACTCCCTGTTTCACTTATCGGTATGAACTCCAACCTTATGAAACAATATCTTGAGTTTGTTGTTGACGGATTACTTGTTAAAATGGGTTGTTCAAAAGAGTTCAATGTTGATCAACCATTTAAATTCATGGAACAAATTGCGGTCGAAACAAAAGGTAATTTCTTTGAGTCAAGAACTATGGAATATCAGAAGGCAAAACTGAATGAAACAATAACATTTACAGAGGACTTTTAAATTTAAAATTATGTCATTAAAAATAATCAAAAGAGGTGGTGAGGTAGTCCCATTTAACCCACAAAAAATTTACAATAGAGTTAAAAGAGCCGCTAAAGGTTTAAGTGTTAACTCTGATGAAATTTTTATTAAAGTAATTACCTCAGTACCAACGGAGGGTGAAATAACTACAAAAGAGTTAGATAAGTTAGTTTACGAAATCGCAGCTTCATATACAGGAAGTCATCACGATTATTCTAGATTAGCATCATTCGTTGCAATTTCATCCTACCACAAAGAAACAAATGATAGTTTCTCTCAAACAATGAATGAGTTGTATGAGGATGGTATCATTAATGAAAAGTTGATTGAAACCATTAAAGAATATGGTGAAGATACTATCGACGCAGCAATTAATCATGAGAATGATTATAACTTTGATTACTTTGCTTGGAGATCTTTACAAGAAATGTACTTGTTAAAAAAACCTAACGGTAAGGTGATTGAAAGACCACAACACATGTACATGAGAGTCGCTCTTTGGGTTACTACAAACATTGCAGACGCACTTGAATACTACCAATCTTTATCTAATCAATTAATCTCAAAGGCGACCCCTATTATGATTAATTCAGGAACAAAAGTTCCTCAGTTAGCATCATGTGTTCTACACTATAATGATTCTGATTCAAGAAAAGGTTTGTTAGACACATTAACTGATATTTCAACATTCTCATCAGATGCTGCAGGTATTGGGTTATCAATGTCTAATATCCGTAGTAAAGAAAGTAGAATTTCAAGTTCAGGTGGATATGCTGGTGGTCTATTAAAATACCTTAAAATTGTAAACGAATCACTAAGGTTCTTTAATCAACAAGGTCGTAGACCAGGTTCTGCAGCAATTTACCTTGAACCATGGCACAAAGATATCTTTGATCTTTTGGATATTAAAAAGAATACAGGCGCTGAAGAATTAAGAGCTCGTGACTTGTTTACGGCACTTTGGATTCCTGATAATTTTATGAGATCCGTTAGAAACGGAGATGATTGGTATTTGTTCTGTCCTAATGATATTAAAAAGGCGGGATTGAAACCACTTCAAGAATCTTTTGGTGACGAATATGAACAAACTTATAATACCGCAGTTTCCATGGGACTTGGTAAAAAAGTTAAAGCTCAAGATATTTGGACTAAAATAATCGAGTCACAAATTGAGACCGGTGTACCTTACTTATGTGCAAAAGACAGTGCGAATAGAAAAACTAATCACCAAAATATTGGTGTAATCAAACAATCGAATCTTTGTAATGAGATTTATCAATATACTGATGAAGAAACAACCGCAATTTGTACACTATCATCTATGGTTTTGAAAAACTTCATCCAAGGAGGAAAGTTTGATTTCGAATTGTTATTTACTGAAGTAAGAAAAGTTGTTAGAGCACTCAACAAAGTAATTGATATCAATAACTACTCAACTCAAAAGGGTTTAAAGGGTGGGATGGAACAAAGAGCTATTGCAATTGGTACCCAAGGCTTGGCAGATGTCTTTTATTTGATGGACTATATCTTTACATCTGAGGAAGCTAAAAAGTTAAATAAGGATATTTTTGAAACTATCTATTATGCGGCAATTTATGAAAGTAATCAGTTGTGTATGAATGGGAAGTATGAACCCTATAAATTCTTTAAAGGTTCACCGATGTCAAAAGGAGAATTCCAATTTGATATGTGGGGTGTTGATCAAACACAACTTTCAGGAATGTGGGATTGGAGTAAATTAAAGAAGAGTGTTTCTGAGTACGGTGTTTGTAATTCATTATTTACCGCACAAATGCCAGTGGCATCTTCAGCAAAGATTACAGGTTCATTTGAAATGACTGAACCGGCACACTCAGCATTATTTAACAGACGAGTTGTGGGTGGTGAAATCTTGATCGTAAACAAATACTTAATTAACGATTTTGAAAAGATTGGAATTTGGTGTGAAGACTTGAAAAATGAAATTATTATCAATGAAGGGTCAATTCAAAACATTAACTTCAACAATTATTTGGATCCTGAAGACAAAAATTATAATAAGAAAGTTAAACGAATTGAACATTTGATTCCTAAATATAAAACCATTTGGGAGATTTCACAAAGACAACTTATTGATATGGCGGCAGACAGAGCACCTTTTGTCGATCAATCACAATCAATGAATATCTACATGGCAAACCCAACACTATCGAAGATTACCTCATCACATTTTCATTCATGGGAAAAAGGTTTAAAGACTCTTTGTTATTATGTTAGAACTAAAGCAATCTCAACAGGAGCCAAGCATTTGGCCGTGGATATTTCCAAAAGAGAAAAACCAAAAGTCGTGACTGAAACACCAAAAGTAGATTACACTCATTTAAATTTACCTCCGAGACCTGAAAACTCAGATTTTGAATGTTTTGGATGTTCTTCCTAAAAAAAATAAAATCACTATTTCGGTAGTGATTTTTTTTTACTTAAAAAAAGCCTAACTTATATTTATATGTGATATGGCAAATGGTATTACTTACGGAATTTCTTTTCCTTTTGTGGATTCTTTTACCGGTAGGTATTTGGATGTCACAAATTCTACTGAAGGTGAAATAAGGGCAAACCTTGTTCATTTACTATTAACAAGAAAAGGTAGTAGATATTTTTTACCTGATTTTGGTACAAGATTATATGAATACATCTTTGAACCACTTGATGGGCCAACATTCTCTGACATTGAAAGTGAAATAAGGGATTCCATACGAAATTACATGCCAAATTTACAAGTAATCAATATCACTGTTGAACCTGCCTCAGCAGGGTTGGAGGATAAAGGGTATACTGTTAACAAAGATGGAGAACGAGAGTTCAAAGTTACCAATATTGCAACATTAGAACACACCGCAAGAATCAAAATTGATTATAGAATCACAGATTCGGCATTTGAATCACAAGATTTTATAATTCTAAATATTTAATTTTATATGGCAGAAAAAAAGATTTCCTACACCGTAAGGGACTTTCAAGGAGTTAGAACTGAGTTGATTAACTTCACACGAACCTATTATCCTGACTTGGTCCAAAACTTCAATGACGCCGGTATCTTTTCCGTCATGTTAGATTTGAATGCTGCAGTAACTGATAACTTAAATTATCAAATTGACAGAAGTATTCAGGAAACAGTTCTACAGTTTGCTCAACAAAAAAATTCAGTTTTCAATATTGCAAGAACTTATGGATTAAAAGTTCCTGGTCAAAGACCATCTGTTGCACTTGTTGACTTTTCGATAACTGTACCAGCTTTTGGTGACCGTGAAGATTTAAGATATTGTGGAGTATTAAGAAGAGGTTCGCAGGTCAATGGTGCAGGACAACCATTTGAAACAGTTTATGATATTGATTTTGCGTCTCCTATAAATGCTGAAGGGTCCCCAAACAGAATTAAAACTCCGAATTTCGATGCAAGCGGAAAGTTGTTAAATTATACAATCACCAAAAGAGAAGTTGTTGTTAACGGGATCACAAAAGTTTTCAAAAGAGTAATAACTCCAAACGATAGTAAACCATATTTGGAATTGTTTTTACCTGAAAAAAATGTATTAGGTATCACAAGTGTTCTATTAAAACAAGGTACACAATATTCTACAATTCCTAACCCTCAAGATTTTATAACATTAGGACCTGATCGTTGGTATGAAGTAGACGCATTAGTTCAAGACAGAGTGTTTGTTGAAGATCCAACCAAAACATCAGACCAACCAGGAATTAAAGTTGGAGTTTACATAACAACATCTAATAAGTTTATTTCTGAATACACACCTCAAGGTTTTTGTAAAATGACTTTTGGTGGTGGAAACATTTCTGCTGACGAACAACTTAAAGAATTTGCAAGAGACGGTAAAGGATTTGATTTGAGTAGATACACTAACAACTATTCCATGGGTGCTGCTTTGACACCTAACACAACTTTGTTTGTTCAGTATAGAATTGGTGGTGGATTGTCAAGTAATGTTGGTATCAATACCATTAATCAAATAGGTACTGTTTCATTTGCAGTTAATGGACCTTCAGAAAGTGCAAACAGAAGTGTAATTAACAGCCTACAATGTAACAATGTTACCGCCGCTATAGGTGGTGCAAATCCACCAACAACGGAGGATGTAAGAAACATGGTATCATTCAACTTCGCGGCACAGAATAGAGCTGTAACAGTAAACGATTATAATTCTTTATTGAGAACTATGCCAGCTCAGTTTGGTGCACCTGCAAAAGTTGCAATAACTGAAGAAAATAATAAAATAATAATCAAAATGTTATCTTACGATTCTTCAGGTACTTTAACAAATGTTGTCTCAAATACACTAAAACAAAATGTTGCTAATTATCTTTCTAACTACAGAATGATTAATGATTACATATCGATCCAAGCGGCAGAAACCATAGACTTGGCAGTTACGGTAGATGTTGTGTTAGACAATAGTCAAAACCAAGGTGCGGTTATTGCGAAAACTATTGAGATAGTAACAAACTTCTTCAATCCATTAGTTAGAAACTTAGGTCAAAATGTTAACATATCCGAACTCAGAAGACTTATTCAATCAGAGAATGGTATTGTTTCAGTTTCAGATGTATTATTCTTTAACCAAGTTGGGGGACAGTATTCCTCAAGTCAAACTTCAATGACATACGCAGATCCTTTAACAAGACAAATACAACCAGTTGCCGACACTCTTTTTGCAACACCAACACAAATCTATCAAGTAAGATACCCGAATAAGGATATTAATATCAGGGTTCTTAATTTAAAATCTGTTAATTTCTCGTAGCGATTTATTTTTTATAGTATGGGCGTATTTTTCTATGAAAATGGGAAATAAACTATTTATCAAAAAAAGAAAAATTAATGCCCAAATCATATAGAATAAGGACCGAAGTAGGTGTTGATAAGTATATTAATGTAAATTTAGAGCAAGATTGGGAATCCTTAGAGATTTTATCTTTGAAGATTCTGTCTAATAACATTTATACAAGATTCTGTGCTGACTATGGTGTTGTAACAGGTCGTGTATTTGTTAATGGTGGGTTTGGACTACCAAATGCTAAAGTATCAGTATTCATACCCTTAGAGGATGACGATGAATTAAATCCTGTAATTTCAGAATTATACCCTTACAAAAGTATTAACGATATTAATGAAGAAGGTTATCGATATAACTTACTTCCAAAATTACCATCTTACCAAGGACATGTATCCACAGGATCATTTCCTAACAAGGGTGATGTTTTGATGGACGAATCATATATAGAAGTGTATGATAAGTACTATAGATTTACTGTGACTACCAACGAAAGTGGTGACTTTATGATTTTTGGTGTTCCTGTTGGTGAACAAACAATAGTGATGGATGTTGACTTATCTGATATTGGTTGTTTCTCTCTTTCTCCTCAAGATTTAATTCAACAAGGATTGGCGACTGAATCACAAGTAAATGGTGCAAGATTTAAGTCCTCATCAAACTTACGAGAATTACCTCAAATTAAAAATCTTATTTATAATGTTAATGTAAGACCATTTTGGGGTAGTCAAGACCTTTGTCAAATAGGGATTACAAGAGTAGACTTTGACTTGACGAAACAGGCGAACATTACAATCCAACCTAATGCCATTTTCATGGGGTCAATTTTCTCTAATACGGATGATGATGCTCTAAAAACAAAATGTAAACCGAAAAACAATACGGGTAACTTGTGTGAGTTAGTTGCAGGACCAGGTTCTATACAAGCAATTAGACAGACAATATTCTCAGATGTTGATGGACTTCCTATCCTCGAAAGATGGGACATAGAACAAGGAGGTAAAGTAATAGACGCTGACGGAACTTTTGTTCTAAATGTACCTATGAATTTAGATTACATTTTTACAAATGAATTTGGTCAACAAGTTTTATCTAATGACCCTACGAAAGGAATACCGACAAAAGGTAAATATAGATTTAAGTTCAAGTGGCAAAGTGAACAAGGATTACAAGGTAATTTTTTGAGAGCTGATTTTCTAGTACCAAACATTAAAGAACATGGATGGACCTCATCAAGTAGTGATCCATTCATTAATAATAATACAGGTACATATACCTACCCACAAATACCTGCAGGTTCATTGACAGGGTCAACATCCACGGTACCACCAGGAGGGTTGGCAAATCCAATAACAAATAATGTTGAAAGTTACTCAATTTATATTAATGGCGCAGAATACTTTGGTTCTGTTGAATCAATTGCAATAGGACCTGGTGACACATTTTTTATTGTTGCAACACCACTTAACATAAATCAACCACAAGATATTCAGTTTACTTACATCCCGCAAGATCTTTTTGATGTATTCAGATCCTATGCATTCAGCACGGATTGGGATGATTATTATGATTCTCAATCCGCTATAGATTGTGAAGATACTTTCTATGAGTTTGGGTATAATAAAGTTTACACAACGGGAATGTTTTTAGACCGATATAAAAATGGTATTGGTCGGGCGAGACATTTAGGTATTAAAGAAATAGACAATAGATCTTGTAAATCTACTGTTAACACATTTCCCGTCAACGACATAATAAGAAATTTTGATCCAATATTTTTTGTTTTCAACATACTCATCAATATTTTAACTTTTCCACTATTAGTACTATTGTTCGTGGCCCATTTCATAGCCTTCATGTGGCCAATATTAAAATATGTATTAATCATTTTAGGTATTGTTTTAACCAAAAATGCAATCGCAGACACATTTAATGCGGTTCAGAACGCAGCGGATGTGATTGAAACACAATCGAGTATAATATCTGCAAGTGCTGCGGGACCTGTTGTTGATGTCGGTGCGATTGTAAAATCGATAAGATTAATTTTAGCTCAGGTTGTTCTTGTACTGAAGGCGGCATTTTCTGTAGTTTTAGCCGCGGCATTTACAGCTTTCGCTATACTTGCTGCCATCAGAGTTAAAGGATTCCCAAGGATCGGTTTACCTATGATTGCATATCCTGACTGTACAAGTTGTGATTGTCAATGTGGTGATGCAGAACTTGAAGATGATTTCAGTACAAGTTCTGTAACAAATCAACTTGAAGCGGCAGCGGCACAAGAAGCATCGGGACAAGGAGGAAATAATGTTGTCTTAGCAACTCCAAACACTCTTATTGCACCTGTGAGTTATTCAGGGGCATATCTTATTGATCACCCTAATACCGCACCTGACGAAGATGGAAATGATCCTTTTTCTTGTAGAACATTTAGTGAATTATTACAAGATGAGGATGTAAAAATTGATGTGATATTGAAAGCTTCAGTAGATTTTAAAAGAATATTTTCGGGTTACGATGTTATTAGTTCTACAGATCCTAATAGACTAATACCAAATGAATCTTACTTACTTAAGGCTCCTCAACCATTTTTATTTAGAGCTGATAAAAACGGAGTTCCTGGTAACAATATTAAAGACGATAGATGGTTTGCAGTCCCAAGTAGTGTACCTTATGGTCAAAAATTAAATGAATTTAATACAAGAGATAAATATTTTTATTCAAGTACTCAAAATCAGATCAATAGTGGTGTTAACCAAATAAAGACTACTGTAAACCCAACATTAGGATCCACACCATATTATGATCAAGTAGTTGTTGTATTAATGAATCAAGGATCTACAGAAGAATTAGGGGTTGGGGAGATTGTAACATTCCAAAATCCAAATTATGTTAACCCAAACTATACTTCACCAGGAAATAGGTTAACCAATTTGACAGGTGCAACCTTAAACCAATTTAATACCAATTCGATAACGGGAGTTACAACTACAGGTACTAGTATACCGAAAGTAGTTTCATATGCAAACCCGTCTAATCCACTTAGTTCACTGTCTGCAAATATATTTGTCGTTTCACCACAGGTGAGTCAGTTACCAGTCATCGGAAATACTAGTGTTGAACAATCCTATCTACAATATCCAACAGACATTGAGTACTTCCAATTAGTTACTGGTGTAACATATAATGATTTTATAAACTTGTCTAACACTGGTAATGTTGGTTTCTTTCCAAACACTTATTTACTTCATGATATTAGTTGTCTTGTAGGGACATGTGGTGTAAACTCACTTACATTCCCGAATGTTGTAACATATATGCAAGATTACCAAAATTATGAGATTTGTATTTTTGTAAGAGGGGTAGATCCACATTCACCAAAACAACCAACTATAACATATGACTTATCAAAGATATTTGGAAAATCATTTGGTACGGGTCCTATAGTAAGTGGAAGTTATTATTTGAACTATCCAATACAGGCATTACCGAGTGGTGTTAAACCAGCACAACATGACACCGCGAACAATTCATTGTCGACACTTTATTTTAACTCATTTACCTTCACCCCAAGTTCGTCATCATATACCGCGTTTACTTCTAACTATCCTTATTATTATTTGAGTACGGATGATTCAATATCTTCATCATATAGTCCATATCCTGGTCAGTGGCAAACAAACGCACAAAGTACAACATCATTACAAGAGACTATTGTAAGTGGGACTCGTGATTTACCAATAGGAAACACTTCATTCTATACTGTTGGTGGTACTTACATGAGATGGGTAGATTCGTTAACAACTTACCCAATATTCTTACAAACAGGTGATAATCAAAGTACACCATCTTGTGATCAGACTTGTCAAAAAGGACAATACTTCGACACAACTTCAAGTTTTTATACGGGTGTTAACTCTGCGGGTAATCTTACGGCTACCTATTCACCGGCATATTATCGATACAATTTGACAGGTGTAGTTTTCAATAACTCGAATAATATTGTAATGAGGAGTGATAGGTTACCTACCTCAACTGAAGTACAAAACGGTGCGACTGGAACACAGACAGGTTTTGCACTACATCAAAACGATAATTTTGCGTTTTATAAAGCAGATGGTACACAGAGTGAACCTATCATTACTGCAGGTTTGGATTTACCTTCAGGGGAACAAGAAGATACCGACCCAATTACTTCAGGTTTGACAGACACATTAACATGTGAGGGAATGGTACCATTAGCGTGTTATACTGGAAGTGGGGTAAATGTAGGTGTTGTACCTGCAGGACAATGCTCAATCCCTGCAAACAGAATGATAAACGGTTGTTATTGTTTATTGAATAAAACATACTTATTCCAATATGGTGATGATGTCAGATTATTCTTAGAGTGGAAAGTAAGATTTACTATGAACTTTGCGGCTTGTAGAGGAGTATTTGCACAAGTTTTCCAAAACAATTGGATTAACGGGACCTTATACATGTTCAATTTCAATAAAAAAACAACTTTTCCTAATGGTCCAGATGAACCATTTTATAACTATTGTAGAGATGTATTAGTTTTCAATAAAATTTCTAACACATTCTTTTATAGATCATCTCCATATAGCGACTCAACAGATGAGTTTGTTGGAAAAGATTCTCCACAACAAAATCCAAATTCAGCATTTAGTAATTATCCTGGTTTTGGGTATAATGTTAAACAAATACAATTCCCAACGACTATCGTTGATTTGGGTCCAAGAGATTATTTTATAAATGAAATATGTTGTTCAGGTGGTGAAAAAGGTTTTGGATCTTATTATGCCGATCAATTGAAGACAACTTCTTATCAAGATAATTCGGATATAGTTCAGTTGGGATTCTTGTCGAGAATATTAAACGCTGGTGTCAGACAAAGAATCATACCAATAAGTAACGGTGGTGATAATTCTGAAGGTAAAGGTATCATTCAGTTCTTTAATAGTACTCGTGGAGGTGAAAGAATTGACGGTGATTGGGCTCAAATGTTATCAATTAATTCGGAATGGAAAATTTCACCATTCATTTCTGAAAATGTTGTGGGACCACAATACATTTATTTTGGTGACAACTCTAACAACGCACCAAACTCAGTGTCAAACGATGATCTTAGACCTATCATGGGACTATTCTTTGAAGTGAGTCAAGAAGATATTAGATATAGAAAAATAATGTCACCTGGTATTGAAACTTATAATTTCTCACCATTAATTGAAGAATCTTTTGGTTATCCAAAATCGCAAGAGGTGCCAAATTATAGATGGAATATCTCATTACCACAAACCTATGGAGGAACACCTAACATTTTTGGTTCCGAAGATAATAATTGGTACACGAATGCGAGTAATACTTCAGGGTTCTTAACAAGAAAATACCAAGATTTAGACTTCAACTCGTCGTTTGGAAAGTACAGAACCACAACGACTGAGTTGGGATATCTTACGAATTTTGACTTGAACGGTAATCCTGCGGTTTATATACCATCTCAAACCATTTTACAAGGAGCACCAAGTTCTTCACCAACATCAAGTTCAACAATAATCGTTGGAGCTCCTTATCATTTTTACTTTGGATTAAACAACGGTAAGACCGCAATAGATAGGTTCTTTAAACTTTATGTATCAACGGAAGAATAGAATGAATATAGACCCATCAACAAGTATAATAGAATCAACACAAAGGTATAAGTCAGCACCTTTGTCTGATCAATTTATTAATGTCCCATTGAAACAGACCATGAAGGAATTGGTTGAGTTTGATAGAAGTGTTGATTTAAGTTTAATTGCGGTATTTGATGATGAACGACAACAATCAACAACTTTCAGACCTATTACCAAATTCACTATTCTATTCGAAAATGCTTACACAGGATCGACAACATATGTACCTTACAGAGATAATCTATATTATACTAATGCATTACAGAATGCTATTTCATACTACCCATTAGGTAATGCGTCAACACCAATAACAACTGACCAAACAATACCTTGGGAAGGGTTCCCACAATACCCTGAATTTGATTTCATTAGAACGGATAATGATGTTGTCGGATATACTATAGGACCAAACAGACATTTGGATTTCAAATCGGTAAGTGCGACAACATACAATTGGTCACATTATGTTAGTTACCCATATAGAAACGAACCAAATAGAAACTTATATGCTGTTGAACCTCAGTCTCAGGTAGTGTGGAATTGGGTTGCAGGTGACGGTATACCATTCTACATAACTCTTGGAAATGATACACAGAATACTTTCATAAGATTCAAATGTCCTGTAGCACATGGACTTACACCGGGTCAGTTTGTTTATTTGTCAATTAATTACAATAACAACGGAGTATTCCAAGTAAATGGATTGGGAGACGCAGGATCAGGATCGGAAGAATATATATTCAATATTCAAAATGTTGGATACACAGGTACAACATTCCAAACAGGGACCCAAGGAACTTTCAGAAGAATTATAGACTTCACTAACTCAGCAGATACGATTAGTTCATATTATATAAGAACTCATAGAATTATAACAGATGCTAATTGTGCGGTGTTAACCAACGCGGGATTCGAAAAGAATATTTATAACGATAAATCTAAGTGTGAAATCAAATCTTTAACTCCCAATCAAAAACAAAGGACTTCAGTTAAGGAAGGCGCAAGATCTTACAATCTAACATTCAACTGTGATGTAAATATAGATGGTTTAAGAGATAATCAGAACAGACCTCTGAGTCAACTTTTTTTTACCACAGTTTGGAGAGGATATTTTGGATGGACACAAAAACTAAAACAGGGTTGGGAGTTCAATACATTTTTGGATATGGGTAAACCACAACTATGGTGGGACCAAAATAACATAGATTCAAACACAAATGTAAATCAATCTCAATACACTTCTTTAAACAATCAAGGACCATTTTTATACAATGACTTTTTGATGACAGGAGACACAATGGACGGAGATTTTTGTGAATGGAATAATTTTGAACAAATAGAAAGGGTAATATCAACATATCAACATAAAATAACTTACAACAATAACTGGTTTAAATTAAACTTACCATCATTGAGTCCGACCAACTTGTTTGGTTACTTTTACCAACCACATAATGTAATTCAGATTAGGGAATTTTCTGATTATATCGAGGAAACAAACAATGAGGATTTGGTAGGTCTTCCTGAATATTCTTATTACTCAACATTGAATGCATCCTTTAGATGGAGGGATTTATATCCATACGGTTTTATAAGTGGTGATGGAGTAGGTTTAGATTACCCATTTTTGAATAATGCTCATTATCCCTCAACAAACACAATTTTCAGAATAACACCTGAGAATTATAACATACCAAGTGACTATGGAACACCAACAAATCCAAATGATCTGAATAATTATCAAGGAGGTAAAGTTCCTGCTGATAATGGAGTGATTGCAGAACCATTAGCTGACGGTTGTGATGCAGGAAGTTTAATATTTAACGCAGTAACTACCCCTTAAAAAAATAAAAAAATGGATTTCACAAGAGTAAAAATTGTAAAAAATGACACCGACAAGTTTATTAACATACCGGTTAATATGCAGTGGGATTTCATGGGTAGGGACGATAGTATCCAAGAATATGAAGTTGATGCAATTAAACAAGTTATTGGTGCACCTCAAGATTTTGAGGTAATTAGATTTTCACATAACCCAAATAATAATCAAGATACATTTATAAATTACGAGTTTAACTTTTATGATTATTCACAACCAATAACCGCAAACACAGTAGGTAATTGGAGTGTTGATTATTTAAACAACGGGTTCAGTGTACAAGATGTTTATTATTTCTCAAGATCTTTCACTAATTCTTTTTTCAAATTAGATTTTTATGATAGTCCCGATGACACAGTACAACAATTGTACTTGTCAATTATATTACCAGTCCAACAAGGATTGACTCAGACCGCTGTCTTATCACCAATTATACCTCCCGTTGAAATAAAAAAACCGCAAATGATTTTAGATTCAATAGGTAACGACAAAGAAGGGTATTACATTTATTGGTTAAGAAAAAGAGACTTTGTGGATATATCTACCTTTTTCATGGGAGCAAGTTTTTTCGACGCAATGACAGGGGTTTACAAAGAAATGACAAACACAAGACAGGATCTTCTGACTCCTGATAAATTTACATTTGATCACACCCAATACTACTATTATGAAGTAAGGTTGGATTACAATCAAAAAACATACGAAGTTTATTCAACTTTCACCAACAACAGAGTTGGTGATTTGAATACGCCGATAAAATGGTTTGAATTTGTTAATCCATAATGGAACTACAAGAATATAAATTTATTGTTTCACCTGAAAATGTCAAAAGTGACTTGATATTTGTAAATTATACAGGTGATACTGATATTACAACAATTATAGACCCTTGTTGTTTGACGGCGACTACTATTTCGGCAACAACTACAGGGACTACAGGAATTTATTTACCTATGTCTTACTTACTTAGTGGTAATACAGGAGGTACATCATTCCTTACAGGATTGTCAGTAAATATAATGATAACAGAATCAACAGTAGATTTAGGATATTATTCACCGACAGATGGAATGATTCTTCAAAAAGATGTTTTGAATAATTTTATAGCAACTGCCGATACAATTAACCCATACACATATACCTTTTATAACACATCTGATTTAGAACTTATAAAGTTTTTACAACTAGTTACATATACATTAAATTGGGGAGATGGTAGTCCACCACAGGCGGTTTTAGGTATAACACCAATTTCTCACACATACCCTGCAACACCAAATGAATACACTATAACTTTAACGGCCACTTCACCTTGGGGTATATCAGTGGTACAAAAACCAATAACAGTACCCTATAGTAATGTAACAATTACCAACCCACAAGGAAATTTAGTTTTTTATCCTGCAGGTGGATCATGGTCAGCGACTCCATTGAATTATGATTATATATATGATTTCGATTCAAGTACAAATATAAATGATTATTACACATATAATTTTACAACAGTTCCTTTTCCAATAACAGGATTCACAGAGTCTAGTTTAAATGACCTAACACAATTTGGTCCGAAAGTAAATTTAGCAGGAGGTAAGTTCAAGTTAGGTATTCAAGTTACAGGACAAACAGGTGCTATCGGAACATATTATGGTCCTGATATTACAAATACTTATACAGCCTATACGATCAATGGTGTAATATATCACGATTATGAAGATTACACAATTTATTTTACTGACTCTTATGGTTATGTTCCTGGTGAAATCATTCTTACGGCAATAACAAAAAATGAAGCTTTAATTAATGTAATAGACCAACCTGAGATTATAACAAGTGTTTTCATCGAAAGGGGTAAAAATTCTCCTTTGGAAAATGTGATGAGGTTGGGTGAAGTAGATAATGTGGGAGACTTAGAAAAATACGGATACAAATATTTTATAATTGAAAAAGTGTCCACATAAATATTTATAAAAAAGACAAAAAGAAAAAAATGGCAACAGGAAATTATGGAACTATAAGACCGGCAGATGTTAGTCCTGAAGATGTACAAATAGTAATGGTTTATACTGAGTCTAGAGATGACACTCAAAACTTCACTTTAACAACTCTTGATCCACAAGATGTGCTAAGACCATACTTCAATAATCAGGCGACAGGAGGTAACTCAGTGGAGGTTCTTGGGGGTTTATATAATTTAAAATTACCTGCAGATCAATTCACTAAATTAGGAATTTATACCCTGATGATAAGACCTGCAGAAATAAGAACCGTAATAACAGATTGTGGTGTTTTATCATCCCTTCCAAATGTTAAAGGTATAGTTATCGATTTGAATAATGTTCCATCAGAGTATAGAAACAAATTTGTTAATCAAGGATTGGTGGGGTTCAGAGTTGAGTATTTAAATCCCGATAATACAAAAATTCCTAACTTTTTTAGAATAATTACTTCTAGTTTCTACTGTGAGCCAGTAGTTCAAAACCTTACAAACACAATCCAAAAATCTATTCGATATAGATATGTTGAAGGGGCTACAAATCTTTTGTTTTGTACATTATCACCTTCATCATCACCAACAAACAAACCTAGTGCAACACCATATATAGGTCAACCAAATCAAAATATTATAATTACAAATACATACTTCAACCCGATCACTACTGAAATTGAAATAGTAGATCAAGACATCTCGACTCTCGCTATTGCACTTTACGGTAACCAAACTAAATCTATGGAAGACGGTATCTACACTATCTATGATACTAACAATAACATCTACAAACAATACAACTTGTACGAAATTAAAGATCAGTTTAATACTCTTCTTTACGAGGTTAGACAAGACCGTGGTGAAAATATCGACTTCTCTAAAGCCTTTAATAACATTACTGCTTAATGGCGACAAACAAATTTACTTGCCCACCTCAGAGTAGTGCCGCTAATTCGTTCTCGAACAATTTAGTGGGTGTTCAGTTGGTAACTGGCGGAGGGTTGACGCAGGCAAATTTCCAATTTACAACAGGTATAAGTGAAAAACAAAACCGAACTTTTACCATAGGAACTTTCTCGGATCCAATAAATTTGGAATCCATGAATATAGAAAACAACATTGAGTCGGCTGATATTCTTGCAAACAATTATAGGGTTTACCCTAACTATGACTTATCACAAGTTACCAACTTCACACAATACGGTTCATTAGTTAAAAGAATGTCGGTTTCAATAACAAGAATAATTGGGTTCTTTCCTGCAGGTTTAGAAATAAATCCACAGACCCCAAAGTTTATCACTCAAGAAACGGCAATTAACATCTCTTATGATTCGGTAGAAAACGACACAACATTTGAAGTTTACTTAGAGTCAATTCAGAATCCTTTTGAATTAGATTACTCAGAAAACGCAGAAACTAACATGATGTTTAACGAACTCCCAACATCACCGTTGAGGAACATGAAGTTAAACTATAAAAAATATGTACTCTATTTGAATGGAGTACAATATCCTGTTAATTACCTTTACCCGACAAATAGTAGCTCGACAACTTTAAAGTTGATTGTAGATGGCAACCCTTTCAGCGGTGCAAGTTTCTCAAATGACTACTTGGTTATTAGACCAAACGATTTTGAATGTAATAAGGTTTTCAACACTGAATTAGACACTGTAGAAAATTTCTTATTGAATAGACAAATTTCACCACCTTACACAGCACAGTTTATTGTACCTCGAGAACAAGAAGATGGTACTTTTGCATTAACAACAGAATTAGCCACTTGGCCAAGAGCGGGGTTTTGGAATTTGGATATCTCTTCAGTAAGATTTGATAACTACTTAACACAGATCAATGACTTTGCCGCAAACCTTGACACATATTCTACTAACATTATATCAAGATTTTTAACGACGGGAGCTTTAAAGGAATTTGACACACCTGATCAAAGGTTTGAAAAGTTGTTACAACTTTATGGAAGAAGTTTTGACGAAACCAAAACTTTCATCGGTGCTTTAGGTAATATGAACAGTGTACACTACACGGTTCAAAACGATATACCATCACAGTTATTAAAAAATCTCGCACAAACCTTAGGATGGATTACAAACTTTTCTCCGATTTCACAAGAAGAGTTATTACAAGCTGTATTCACAACACAACCAAATAGATTCCCTGGTCTACAAATAGGACCAACCCCTGAGGAATTAAATTATCAGTTTTATAGAAATTTGATATTGAATTCTGCTTACTTATTCAAATCCAAAGGAACAAGAAAATCAATTGAGTGTTTGTTAAAAATGGTAGGGGCTCCCGAAGCACTAACAGATTTTAATGAGTATGTATATGTTGCTGATAGAAGAATAAACATGGATGAGTTCAATTCTCAGTTTGCGGAAATCAGTACAGGTACTCTAACAACTCAGTTACCGGTTTTACAAACTAGTAATGTGTTCTCAATCCAAGGAATTCAGTATACTGGTTTCACAACAACAGCAACTAATTTCACAGTACTGACAACAAGAAACGATTATCCTGTTGACGAGTTCGGATGTCCAAAAATGCCAACTCCTTCAGAAAGTTATTTCTTCCAAATTGGAGGAGGTTGGTATCAATCTACTCCTGATCACAGGATGCCCGAATTTGCGGTACCAACCAATCAAGTGTTTACGGGTAACAATCCAAGTTACCAAACTCAACTTTTACCATTCAATTATGGTGAGGAATATCTATTCAGATATAGATACTTCCCATACATGGACATGGGATTCAAGTTAAGAAAAGTGGCTGAAAACAAAAAAAGTTGGGTAGATACAAATCCTTTCTTACGAACAAGTTCTGATGGAGGATTTACATCATACTATACTGTAGGTGAGGAATGTTTAGTTCTTAATGTTAAGAATGTTGACATAATGATGAATCCAGGTCAAGGTTTGGCATACGATGTTTGGTCTATGTCAAGAGAGTATAATTACCCTATACCTGAACAAGGATTATTTTATACACCACCTTCACCATGTAATATCCCAAATCCTTATCCAAAAATCGGAGGGGTAGATTGGACAACAATCATACCGAAACCTAAACAAAAAACATTTTTTGAGTTTGCCCAAACTTTTTGGAGAAACATGGTAAACACAAGAAACAGACAGTTTATAACGGATGGTAAAACTGGCGGGTATCCTACACTTCAATCTATCTATTGGAAATATTTGGACTCATTGACTCAAGCGGGTATTCCGAATAATAACTTCACATATCAGACAATGATCGACTTTGTTAATGGTATGGGAGATTATTGGATTCAACTTATTGAACAAATGGTTCCTGCAACCACAATTTGGAACACAGGTGTAAGATTAGAAAATTCTATATTCCACAGACAAAAATTTGTATGGAGAAGACAAGAAGGATGTAAGTTTGTACCAATACCATGTAAACCTTGTAGCTTGACAACTCAACTTTTCGTATTGGATTGTCCCGTACAACAAGTGACATGTGCATTATATCCTTGGAATTCTGATCCTAATACCATTTCTTTTGGCGTTGTTTTGACAGATACTCTCAATTCATTTTTCATATCCGAAGGTATATTACCAAATACTTGTCAAATGAATACCACCGTTAGTAGTTGGTTTGTGGATATAAGATTAAATAATATAGTATTACTTCAATATCCATTCTTCCAAGGAGTAGGATTAAACCAATACCCTTCCGATACCGAGTGGGTAACGGCTTTAGAAGAAGCGTTCCAAAGTTTACAAACTTCAGGATATGGTTATAATATTGATACTCAAACTGAAGAAATTGTGGTTTTCAACAATAACTGTCAACCTAATTTTGATGACCTTCAAATAAATGTTGGTATAAACTTCCAAGTATATTGTAACGGATAATGAGTTTTGTATTAATAAATTACGGAGTAACAGGGGATTGTACAAATACAATATCAGGAGCGGTAAGTTTTGAAATTTCAGGAACTACACCACCGTATGTTGTAAGTTGTTTAAACACACCTTGTGTTATCTCACCAACTATTGTTACAGGACCTCCATACACTTTTCAATATGTTGGGTTTTCTGCCGACACATACTTTTTAGAAATAAAGGACGCTTCTAATAGTACCTTTATTCAAAGTGTATACATATCTTCAGGAACTACCGCAACAATAGATTCTAATGATACCACATGTGGATTTGACAACGGTTCCGTAACAGGATTTACAAACGGAGTCTATGGAGTTGCAACATTTAATCTTTATGATGGTGATGACAACTTCATAACCTCAGCTGATACCCCAAATAATTTTTACGATTTCCAATCCTTATCTGCAGGTACATACTATATAGTTGCAAATGATGGTGGTGGATGTACGGGTATTACCGCATCGGTTATTATCAATCCATCAAACCCATTTAACTTTGGTGCTTATGTTGTAAATGATGGAAGTTGTATTGGAGGACCAAGTGGTAAGATATTCTTGACAGGATTAACATTACCTGTCTCCGCTTATACTATAAATTGGTTAACTAATGTTAATGGTCAGACTGGAACAACGGTTACTGGTCTTACATCAGGATCTTATAATGTTGAAATCACAAATCCTGATGGTTGTCAAACAACCGAAAGTTTTACAATAAGTGGTGTTAGTAGTATAGGTTCTGCTGGATTCATAGTAATACAACAACCATCTTGTTTTGCAAGTGACGGTGAAGTTGAATTTATTATAACAGGAGGTACGGCACCATATTATTTTAGTGCTTCTACAGGTCAAGTAGAAATAACATTTAGTCAATCCGCTGTTTTTACAAACTTACCATCAGGTACGATCAATTTTTTAGCGACTGATGCTGGTTTATGTACTATTAGTGACTCAATGACAATAGGGACGCCTAATTCATTTACCAATGTCCAAATAAATGCAACACCTTCTTATTGTTCTGCAACTGACGGGACCATACAAGTTGTGGTGGACAGCGGAGTTACAACTAACCCTAATTTAATCATATCAATTTCAGGTGACTCTGGTACTCAGCAATTTGGTACATCAGGACAAACGGTCAAAACATTTGTTGGATTACCCTCAGGTACATATTTAATCACTGTTACATCAGTTGGGTGTACTTATACCGCATATGCAACAGTAAACTCAGTCAATTTATATGAAGTGTCGACTTCTATCACAGGTACAACTTGTGGAAGTAATAATGGAGTTTTACAAGTTACCGCATCAACTGGAGGTACTCAACCATATATCTATACATTAACAGGACCAACACAAAACCCTGTAACGGTTAATACTTTATTAGACACATTTACCAATTTAGAGGGTGGTAATTATGTACTCACAGTACAAGATTCAGGAACTCCTTCATGTGTCAGAACTTTCGCAATTAATATCCCATCAAGTTCAAATGTATTTTTTAATCTTGTTGACTCACAACCGATAATAGGTAATGATGGATCAATTACCGCATATATATTGTCGGGGGAACCACCGTTCAATTATGTTTGGTCAGGAGGAAGTGCAGCAACTCAAACAGGTTCTACGGTAACAGGATTAACAGCCGGAACATATTCGCTTACCGTCACTGACATAGATGGATGTAGTTTTACAAAAGATACAACTTTAACTGGTACTATAAGGTATGGAAGTTACAGATATTATAACATCTGCGACGACCAATTCCAAAACAGTGGAGTGGTCACAAAAAGAGGGGTAAGGTCAATGTATTTAGAGGGTTTCACAGACCTTACAAGTGGAGACACAAATTGTATTATAAACTCTGCAGACTTCTCAATATATGCACAAATTGGAAGTCAATCAGCACAAACAGTTTTTTATACATCTTCAGGGTCCACTGATTACCCAAGTGACACATTATGGGCTCAAACAATTACAGATACTTTAGATTCTTTTGTTGGTATAAGTGGAACAACAGTTGATATCACAAATAACAGAATAACAATCCAAACTACCTGCGAAGATATACCTAAGGGTTGTATTGTTGAACCAATAAATCCTCTTCAAGATAATCAAGTTATAGTCAATTTGGTGATTGATTATGATATATCATGTGTGATATGTTCCTAAATGGCAAACCAAGTAACCATATTTTCTGCGACGGGCATTACACCTCCATTTAGTGGTACCGTTTGTGATTTTTACGGGAATAATTGTTCTTATCTTGGAAGTGGAACTACATTTCCAATAACATTCACATTACCGGTACAATTCAATAGCGCACCAGTTGTACAACTAACACTAACTGATTCATTTGGGTGTTCTGTTACTGAAACAATTTATTGTGTTGTAGGGGCACCGCCAAAACAATTCCAAAACTTAGATTATTTCTTCTTTATGGATGGAACCCCTTACGAATTCCAATAACCAAATATTTATAAATTGATATGGCATTACTTACCGACCAAATATTTGCATCAGGAGTCTCCTTAAATGATTTAATACACATTGTAATAACAGGTGATACTTCACAAAATCCTGCAGGATCATCTTTTAAAGCCTCAATTGCACAAGTTGCGGCTGCAATAACGGGTACAAGTGGAAGTTCAGGTTCAAGTGGTACATCAGGATTGAGCGGGAGTTCAGGATCGAGCGGAGTTGATGGGATTAGTGGAACTTCAGGATCAAATGGAAGTTCGGGATCAAGCGGAACATCGGGGTCAAATGGGACGAGCGGATCTTCCGGAACAGATGGTACTAGTGGTAGTTCTGGTACTAGTGGCATTAGTGGATCATCGGGAACTAGCGGAATTGATGGTACATCAGGATTCGACGGAAGTTCTGGATCAAGTGGTGTTTCAGGTATTGATGGTACAAGTGGATCCTCAGGTACTAGTGGTATTTCAGGTACAGACGGGACTTCTGGATTCGGGGGTGTTGATGGGTCAGTTAGCTCAAGATGGTTGTGGGACCCAACTTCAGTTTCATCATCTTATTTTACAACAGACAGTTCAATAATTTCTAGTATTACTACTATTGACATCTCAATAAATGATATTTACTTGAACAATTATTATACATTACTTACTAAATTCCAAAACTCAGGGTTTGTCATAACAATAACTGATGTATCCAACAATTCAATTGTCGGGAGTTGGGATCTTAATTCGGTTATCGATAACACTACATACTTTACTATTAATGTTAATAACACCCTCGCATCGAATGGGTCACTTAACAGTTTATCTTACTACTCAATAAGTTTTAACTTTGCATTCTCAGGAAGTGCAGGAACTAGTGGGTCCGCAGGAACTAGTGGTTCATCAGGATCAACAGGAACATCAGGTTCTAGTGGTTCGGCAGGTACTAGTGGGACTTCACCTGTCAGTCCATTCCCATATGTATATGGTTTATTTTCTCAAACAGGTAATAGTGTTACAGTATCAGGTACTACATCAGAAACAACAATAATTGGAAATGGTCTTGGTACACTAACAGTACCGCCAAATGGATTTTCCGTCGGAGATTCTTTCACACTAAAAATGTTCGGGGACCTTGGTACACAAAATAACGACACAATAGAAATTAGAGTGAAAACAGGATCTGTCATCCTTGGTGATACGGGGCCAATTACAATGCCAACCATTACTAATAATCATTTCATGTTTGATGTTGGATTCACAATTAGATCGACAGGTACAACAGGAAATGCCACAATATTGAGTACAGGGTTTTTTACATTCATTACTGATTCTTCTAATAGTTATGATGCGCAAGGTTTTACAACAGTGAACAATACAACATTTGATACTACTATATCAAATACTTTAGATATTACAGTACAATTTAGTTCCACAAACGCGTCAAATTTTATTTATTCAGAATTCTTAGTATTGAACAAAGTTTACTAATTCACTTTTTTAAAATTCGGTTTAATTTTTCTTTATGGAAAAAATTCTATTTGTGACGGCACAACCTGATGTCCCATATTTTATTTGGCAAATCAAATTGTATATTAATAACTTTGTTGAAAAAGGAATTGATCCAAATCAAATACATGTGATCTTAGGAATAGTTAATAGAAATACTGAACCATCCGAGGAGTCATTAGAACTCCAAAAACTTGGAATACAACTTCACCATTTTAAAGACGAAAGAACAAAAGGACATTATATCCCTTCAATAAAACCATTCCTTGTTTCAAAGTGGTTACAAGTAAATCCAAAGTATGGAGAACTGTTCTTTTTACACGACGCAGATATAATCTTCAATAGATTACCAAATTTTAATGAAATGTTAAATGACGACATTTCTTATTTGTCAGACACGGTTGGTTACATAGGATACAACTATATTATGGATTGTTGTAAAAGATACGAACTACAACACTCAAATTCTGAAAAAGGTCAACTTATCAACGAAATGGCAAATGTGGTTGGAATCGATGTTGAGTTAATAAAACAAAATCAAGAAAATTCAGGTGGAGGACAATACCTCATTAAAAACACAAATTGTGAATTGTGGGATAAGATATATAAAGATTCAACCGTATTATATGATCAAATGTTAGATTACCAAAAAAGGTTCCCAATTTCACCAGGAGAGATACAATTTTGGACAGCTGAAATGTGGTCATTGTTGTGGAACTTGTGGTTGTATGGGCACAAAACAAAAATAACAAATGAACTTGAATTTTCATGGGCTACAGACTCAATTGAGATTTACAATAAAAGACCTATTTTACACATGGCAGGAGTAACTCAAGATATGAGATTCAAAAAGTTTTATAAAGGTGAGTTTATAAATGTTGATCCAATTGAAAGACTTAAAGAAGATCCAACATACTTTGATTTTATAGAACCCAACAGTTCTACTGTAAAATATATAGATAATATGAGATCATTCATTAAAAAATACGAAAGTTGATTATTTATTGTAAGTAATGGTAGAAAATTGTTATATATTATATTCTTGTGACGGTTCATATGAACCTATTGTTTCGAATTTTTCAGGTCTGAGTGCCCACTCATCTTCTTATGTAAGAGTATACTTAACGGATCCTGTCGATGGAATTCCTGATACATGTTTTTATGTTTTGAGTTTAGGAAGTATTGATTGTCAAGTTACTTATGAAATAACATCTGTAACGGGTGATACATGTAGTTGTCCTTGTTATTGTTATTTTATCAGATCTGCAAGTCAAACAACAGATGTTACATATGTAAACTGTAATGACGAGATAGTGGTAGATACAATTCAAGAAGGTTTGACTTATAACATTTGTAGTAAAGTATATCCTCAATTCGATACGCCAACTCAAATACCAATCAAGTTGACTGACATATGTCAAAATGGTCAGTGTCCCCCAACAATACCTACAGTTAAACCCAAGAATGAATGTGATGTAATCACAATATTCCCGATGGATGTAAACTGTTTAGTCCAACAACCATCGAACGACCAATCCTTTGATGGGTCAGCTGCTCTTGTAATTACAGGAGGAACACCCCCTTATACAATATTTTGGGAAATAGGAAGTTTTGCGCCAGCTCTCATCAATTTGGGAATTGGTGAATATACCGCGACAGTAACTGACTATTATGGTGATTTTACCGCAAACACAACATGTGTGTTAACTGCGGAAACTTTAACAATTTCAGGAATGTGTTTTATTGTTTCGGGAGTTGTAGAAGATAATATTGTATATGTCAATAGTTCAAAAGTTGGGATGAAAAATGGTAAACCATATTATTTTTTACAATATGGTGTGGTTGAACTTGGATATGTATTCTTTGACGGAGCAACAGATAGTTGGTTATTTTGTGAGACATTGGATTGCCAAGGTAACCCTTTCAATAAATTAATTTCACAGGATTTTTACCCAACAGGAGGTACAGGAGATTGGTTAGTAGTTTCTGACACACAGTTAGTGATCACCGAATCATATGTGGGTAGTTGTGTTATTCCTGTAATACCGAAAGAAGAAACAGATCTTTGTGTGACTTTTACAACAAGAGACGATAAAGAGTATCTCTCACCAATCCAAACTACAAATGTACAGTTTAGCCCCGGATCCACAATTAACGGAGAACCTAGTTGGACGGCTTCAACAGACCCATATCTTATATATTGGAATTCAGGTGCCAGCCCTAGCCAATGGGTACTCACAGGATATCCGAGTGTTGGTATTACTAATTATGATCCATCTTATCCTCCACTTTCTAATTGGCAGATCGCTGGACCACCAACACTATTAAGTATGAGTGTTGTAACAGGAGAATGTAGTTCTGCTTATACAATTAGTTTAGTAGTTAATAAAAATGATGGGTCATGTAATCAAGGTGGAAGTATCACTATGAGTGCTACGGGAGGAGTATTACCCTACCAATATTCTATAAACGGAGGACAGACATATCAACAATCCCCGATATTCAACAACCTTAGTTCAGGTAATTATAATGTTCAAGCGATCGATTCAAATAATGTTGTATCACAAGTCGTACAAACACAAATTACCAATTTACAAGTAACTACATACACAGTTACTCTTAATGCGGATTATACAAACAATACTTTTAACATAGTAGCACCATCATTACCACCCGGTGTTTACATAAGTGTTAATTTGGTTTTAAATATATCAACAGGATTCTACCCCTCAACTATTTTTCCTCAACCATTGTTCATTACCGCGGGATATGTTACAGGTTCACCAATAACAAACTTGATCACTACTAATAATAGTACATCTTTGTTGACAGGTCCTTGTACTAGTTCAGGTCCAATTAATATTTCACAAACTCAAAGAGCTTTGGGTTACCCACTCACATTAACAAGTAATCAGGTCGTCACAGGATATACATTGAACACCATTGGTTTATTCTCTGCAGGATCTTGTAAAGGAGCAAAATCCACTTATTCGCTTACTTTAAGTAATGCAACAATACAAAATTGCGGTTGTTGTAATGTCCAAGTAACAAATCCTCCTTTAAGACCACCACTTACATTCCCATAAAACAATTAAAAGTATATTTATTCAATAAATGGCATACATAATAAAAAACACATCGGGTTTAGTTAACACAAGAGTTACTGATACAGGTAGACAAAAACTATCTGAAGGTAATTTTAGAGTTGCATACTTTGCAATAGGAGACAGTGAAGTTTCTTACAATGCTTTGCCACAAACATATAATCAAGCTGACACTATGATTCTCGAACCACAGTTCAACGCACAGAATAGTAGTGGAGTTCCTGAATCAAATAGACAATACATTAAATACCCTTATTTGGTTGATCAAGGCGAAACTAATATATATGGTATACCATTTATGGATTCACAAGTTGAACCCGTATTCAATAGAGCGGCGCCTAGAGGATTCTTTTCGGGATTCACTTCCGCAAATACTTTAAATTGGAAGGCTCTTGTAAACAATCAATATGTTATCACACCCAACTATGTTGTAAACATGTCAACTTTGGTTGGTACTAACCAAATTGAGGTTTATCGTTTAGATTGTAATGTTGGGAACACAAACACACCTGAAGTAGGTGATATAATTACAATATATTATGATGGCTTAGCAGCTCAAGATTGTTCTTGTAGTAACTTACCAACCCCAACACCTACACAATCACCTTCGGCCTCTCAATATCAAACACCAACTCCAACACCAACTCCTTCAGGAACTATTGGTAATCCATGTTTATCTCCTACCGCAACACCAACACCGACAAGTACACCATGTGTGACGGTTTCAAACAGTCCATTATGTCCGGCACCACCACCTGCAGACTGTTTAAAATCAGTTTATAGTTGTGTTGCAATTCTGACATATAAGATTGTTGCTGTCTGTGGAAACCTATTAACTTTAGATAGAACAACACCAAATTATACTGATTTGTCTTCGGAATGTATTGCAAGAGCACTTATATATCCACCACAAATGGTTCCATTATACGATAGTTTTACACCAGAACCACATTGGGCTAAAAGTGTGATAGACTTTGAATCAGTATGTGACACGGATCAATTTGATGTTAAAATTTGGAACATGAATATTCCATGGACTGAAAATCCTGCAGGTCTTATTGCAAATCAATTTGAGGGTTATGCTAATTTTGGTTCTAAACAATACATTGGATCAAAAGAATATTTGGGGTATACCACAAGTGCTCAGACATCGACAGATGATGTTTATTACTACAACTCATTTGGTGAAAAACAAGTTGTTTTACCAAAAAATCAAAAAGCAATTGCAATTATACATTATACAAATCAAACTATTGATTTCTTCTATGGAGAAAAGTTTGCAATGCAACCTTATGATGTGTCGAACCCTTTAAATACACAAGGTCAAGCAAGAAACTTTAGATTACACATACCAACTTTGATGTGGCACAAAAACCCTGAGTGTTGTTATGGTCAAACTTTTTATGTTGATCCTCCAGGATTTGAAGGAAAAAATCTATTCCAAGTACAATATACAAAATCAACTGTTTCATCAAATATGAATCAACCCGGGATGAGATACTATAATCTTTGGGATACATTTGCACAACCAAATGGTCTTCCTAGTAGAGTAGGTAAAGTTTATCCTGATTCAAAAATGATTGTTATTGATGATGAAGAAATAATTGCGGCGTTATCATATAAGGCTAATAGAAATTGGACATTACCGGCACCACAACTTTCATTAATTACCCCAAATACTTGTGGAACCTC
>Ga0129333_10000140_pt1 | contig 47979 bp, 38 predicted proteins | sample CPB6_08_DNA_FD_94474 | JGI IMG/M metagenome (GOLD analysis project Ga0129333, IMG submission 94474) | Freshwater to marine salinity gradient microbial communities from Chesapeake Bay, USA - CPBay_Sum_0.6_0.8_DNA | ecosystem: Environmental > Aquatic > Marine > Coastal | place: USA: Chesapeake... | reverse complement strand
TGATATGACACAGGAGCTAATTCTTCGTGGAGCCGATATTGTTAAAGTGGGCATTGGCCCTGGTAGTGTTTGTACTACTCGTGTTCAAACTGGCGTTGGCTATCCACAACTTTCTGCAATCATCGAATGTGCAGACGCTGCTCACGGCCTTGGTGGACACATTATTGCTGATGGCGGTTGTACTTGTCCTGGGGATGTCGCTAAAGCCTTCGGAGCTGGCGCAGATTTTGTAATGCTGGGCGGCATGCTGGCAGGTCACAATGAAGGTGGCGGTGAGATTAAAACTCGTTACTTCAATGAAAAGGGAGAACAGTTTATTTCAAACCCTAACGCAGGAACCTATGATTTCTGCGCTTACAAAAAACAATTTGTGCAATTTTACGGCATGAGTTCAGATACTGCCATGGAAAAGCATCATGGTGGTGTTGCTGAATATCGTAGTAGCGAAGGACGCACAGTTGAAGTTCCTTATCGCGGACCAGTTAAAACAACTGTGTTAGATTTGTTAGGTGGGTTGCGTAGTGCAATGACTTATTGTGGTGCTGTTAGTTTAAAAGATTTTTCTAAATGTGTAACATTCATAAAAGTGAATAAACAATTCAATGACATTTTCACAAGATAAAATTTTTGATGGTCCAGAAACCATTGCAGAATCTAACGCACCCTGGGATGATATATTCAGCGAAGATTTTCATGTAATAGTCTACAAAGATCGTTATCCTGTTACACCCGGGCATTTGTTATTTGTACCTAAATACAATTCAATGAATATACTTAACGATGCATTCGAGGATGCTGTTAGGTATGGTAATCGTAAAGTTCAAGAAGGTGAATTCGATGCGTATAATATTGGCATTAACATGGGCGCGGCTGCTGGTCAAACTATCTTCTGGCCTCATATCCATCTTATCCCTAGGCGTAAGGGTGATGTCCAAGACCCGGTCGGAGGTGTTCGTAATACGATCCCGGGCAAGGGAAACTATCGCAGCCCGGACTATAAAAAAGATTAATCCTGTAAGTTTTCAATTGGCAACTAATGCTCAGCCAATTACTGCATCGCAGGCTCAATGGTCTGTTTTTAATGCAGGTATTACAGGTATAGCCACTAACAATGTGGCACCTTATTCTTTTCAGTTTAATTCCCAAGTTGGTGAACCTGTAGTAGTAATTACCCGCGAAGGTGATGTAAAATGGTTTGGCAAGCCCAGCCAGGCTGCTGTTGTTTTTCAACAGAGTTTGCAATTCCATATTGAAAATCAAGTGGGAATTACCAAAGCTGCCAGACGAAGATATTACTACATGGCTTGCCGTAACATGTTAGGCAAAGCCGAATCAATGACACATGAAGAATTTGTTGACTTCTTACGTAAACATGTATATACTAGGGAAGGCCAAGTCATTATGGGCGAACTAAAAGGTGAAAAATAAATTATGAAAATTAAAGTAAGCGAATTATTTTATAGTATTCAAGGCGAAGGAAGATACATGGGTGTACCTAGTGTGTTCTTACGCACATTTGGTTGCAATTTTACTTGTGATGGCTTTGGTATGCCTAAAGGAGAACGATCAAATGAACGACATGCTGTGGCAGAACGTCTTGTCGAGTTTAAGCAATATAGAGATTTACCACTTGTTAGTACCGGTTGCGATTCTTACGCTAGTTGGGATCCTAGGTTCAAAGACCTTAGCCCAGTGGTTGAAGTCCCGGGTCTAGCACAAAACATTGTTGAGCTACTACCCGCTGGCCATTGGCAAGACGAGCACTTGGTAATCACCGGCGGCGAACCTTTACTTGGTTGGCAACGTGCATATCCTGAGCTACTATCGCATCCATTGATGCAGTCATTAAAAGAATTAACTTTTGAAACTAACGGAACACAAAAACTTTCTGAAGATTTTTGTAATTGGATTCACCGTGAGTGGCATCATAGCAAAGGTTATTTTACATTTACCTTTTCTGTATCGCCTAAGCTATCTGTATCGGGCGAAAGTTGGGAAGATGCTATCAAGCCCGAGGTCGTTGCTCAGTACAACGAGTACGGTTATACCTATCTTAAGTTTGTAGTGGCCAGTCAAGCTGACGCCGACGAAGCCGAACAGGCTGTTAACGAATATAGAAAAGCAGGATTCACAGGACCTGTTTATCTCATGCCAGTTGGTGGTGTAGAAAGCGTTTACACACTAAACAATCGTCGTGTAGCCGAACTAGCCATGAAGAAAGGTTGGCGTTACAGTGATAGATTGCAGGTACCTTTGTTTAAGAACGAATGGGGCACTTAAATGTTTTATGAACCAGATTCTTCTTTTTTGTCTCGGGCGCAGTGGCAATTAAAATTGTCATTGTTGCCCCGCCGGTGTCGCGTGTCTAAGAAAACTATTTGGCTTAAATACGCATACCGAGGCATAGCTGTGTGGACAGGCCCAGGAGATTCAGTTGAAGAAATTCGGTGGGTATCAAAAGAAGAATTCTTGTTTGGACGTATAGCAGGTCGACTATGATTGAACAACTAAAAAAATTATTTGGATCTAAGGCAGATGTGACGCCTGCACAAACAGAAGCACCAAAAGAGGCCAAGGCAAAAAAGCCTAGATCTAAACCCAAAACAGCCAAAGAGTTAGCCACCGAAAAAGGTGAGCCCTACATCAGTATTATAAGTATCGAACTTGATCCTGATAACATCGGCAACGGTGCGTTTGAGCTAGATTGGAATGACAAATTTGTAGCTAACTTGGTTCGAGCAGGATATCAAGGTAAAACTGATCAACAAATCGTTGATCAATGGTTCCAAGAAATATGCCGAAATATTCTATTAGAAAATTACGAACAAGAACAAGCCGATCCCGAATTCCGGCAACCTGGTCGTAAAAATTTAGGTTCGGGCCGAACCGAATTTAGTTGACATACAGAGTCATTATGTGCTAACATAATGACATGACTACATATCTTCTTATCGATCTTGCTAACACTTATTTTCGAGCTAGACACTCGGCACATCGTGCTAGTACAACCGAAGAAAAGGTAGCATTTGCCATTCACGTAACACTAGCCAGCATTAATAAATGTTGGCGTGATCAACGTGCCGATCATGTAGTATTCTGCAATGAAGGTCGCAGTTGGCGTAAGGACTACTACAAACCTTACAAAGCCAATCGTAGCGAAGCACGAGCCGCTCTAACCGAAAGCCAGCAACAAGAAGATCAAATGTTCTGGCAGGGTCTAGATGACCTTAAACTGTTTTTGGCCGAACGTACTAACTGCACAGTACTACATCATCCCGAGCTCGAAGCAGATGATTTGATTGCTGGCTGGATTCAAAGCCATCCCAACGACCAGCACATTATTATCAGTAGCGACAGCGACTTTCATCAATTGCTAGCCACCAATGTACGCCAGTACAACGGTATTCAAGACGAATTGCACACCCTCGAAGGCATACTTGATAAAAAGGGCAAGCCAGTTATTGATAAAAAGACCAAAGAACCCAAACGTATTCCTGATCCTAAGTGGATACTGTTTGAAAAATGTATGCGCGGTGATCCTAGTGATAACATTTTTAGTGCCTACCCCGGTGTTCGTACCAAGGGTTCCAAAAACAAAGTAGGGCTAGAAGAAGCTTTTGCTGACCGCGAGCGCCGCGGCTTCAATTGGAATAACCTCATGTTACAACGGTGGGTCGACCACGAAGGCCAAGAACACCGAGTTCTAGATGACTACGAACGTAATCGTGTATTAGTTGACCTTACTGCTCAACCCGACGATGTCAAACTTAAAATTGCTGAGACTATTGCCAACAACAGTGTAACTAAAAATCGCCCAATGATTGGTGCACAGTTTTTGAAATTTTGCGGTCGTTATGAATTGAACAAGCTCAGCGAACAGTCGCAAAATTTTGCAGAAATTTTTAGCTCTAACTATACTGCAACATGAGTTTTTTAACCGAAAAAACAAATATTCGCACACTGAGACCTGATGACCCGTTGTTTCGCATTCAAGGGTCTTTAGTATCTGCACAACGAGCAGGATTTGAAGTTTCGTCTCAATGTCCAAGCTCTTACAGGTCTGTTGTTTTAGAATGTATCGAACGCGGCTGGCTCAGACCTGTGGCTTACATGACCGAACAAGAATATCTTTTAACAGCATTAGGAAAAGAATGACTCAACAAGCAAAACCAGTAATAAAAAATAAGTTCTGGATTGTCGAAGAAGATGGACATCAAGTTGGTACTATACAAGCAGCACCAGATGGAGTTGTTTTTGTTCACGGACAGACTAGAGAAAAATTTCCCACTCTTAAATTGCTAAGGACTAAACACAATATACATCTAGCACCTGCAACAAAAAATAAAAGCGATCGGATGAATTCCATCTATGACTATCCTTGTGAGGGGCGTGTCTATAATCCTGTGTACGACATAAAATCTCGACTACCTTTGTACACCAAAGAGCCAAAAAGCAAAAGTTTTTATTGCGCCGGCTACTATCTTGTAAAAATTGAAACTACTTGGGCAAGTGTATTCTGTCCAAAGAAAATTATTCTTGCACGCCACGAATATCACGGGCCTTTTACGTCAAAAGATCAATTAAATGCTAAATTATGCCAAATCGCGAATTAACTGCGCATAAATAAAAGTACGTGTATTATATATCAAAGGATCGCCATGAGCAGACCTAAACCTACTGTAATTCTAGAAAATCTAAATAAGTCCAACTACAAATGCGACCAAGTGTTGGCATCAGAAGGAATTTGGGCCGTGTATTATGATGGCAAGCCGGTTAATCTTAAAACTCAAAACATTCTAGTTAGTTACCCAGGCCCAAAGTATCGAAAAGTTTCTTTTTCTAACCCTGGACATGCCATTAGTCTAGCCAAAAAATTAAACACACAATTTAAAACTAATAAATTCACAGTGGTCTTACTCAATCAAGGCCAAACAATTTTTCAGCAATAATTGTGCGGCAGACTCAGATTGAATGGACCGAAAGTTTTTTTAAATTTGTTGAACAAGGTAAAGAACGTTCAATTAGCATTGCAGATTTGCGCCATCAATGGTGGTTCAACTCTTTATCTAAAACCAGTTTACGATTAAATAAATCAGGATTTGAATTTGCAATCAATCTAGTCAAATTGAAGTGCTATCTGCATGTAGTTGAGAATCCTATAATGCCTAAAACACTTTTACAATTAGAAAAATTTTTAGATTGTCCATACTACATACGCAACCTTAGATCGATCTATGTGTTCAGCGATACTATCAGTGTAACTTTAACTCTGTACAATAACGATCTTCAAAGCTATCTAAATCACGTACAAAAATATAGGTAGTCAGTGTTTCCACTGAGATAAATAAATTTAGTAAAAACCATGAGTTTTTACACACACTCAGAGAGGAAATACATCATGCAAGCAATATCTGAAAAGATGATGAGCATACTTGAGCGATTAGCCGAGATGTTCAAAGGGTCTGATTACCAATCTAGATTAGACCGTTATGTTATGTCAAAGAATCCCAAGCATCCAGGAGACGTAGAAAAAATCATTCTACAGTTTGACAGAGAAAGTCATAGAGGTTACCCATGATTAAGAAATTTTGGAACTTTCTTATTGACTGGGCCGACGGAATTAATCAGCACAGACAAAGACAATATAAAAATGTTTTTAACCGTTGGTATTGACCGATAAATAAATTTGTACTAACATAGTACACAGACATACACACAAAGGAGAAGTAAAATGTCAAATTTTGAAACACCAAAGCTACCCGAAGTTAAGTTCAACAAGAACGGATACGAAATTCGTACAGACATCTTGGCCATGGCCAAAGATCTCGTTGCCCAGGACTTCCATGTGAAGTTCCAAGGTTGGGAAATGACTGCCCAGCGCGACGAAAAGACCGGGCAAATTGTCAGCACCGTGGCCATGCCCGAGTTTCCTGGACTAGATAAGGTTCTTGAAACTGCTGAAAAGATGTACAGTTTTGTTAATGCAGGTGCCAACAATTCTAAAAAGTAATTGTAGGCTTACCTAAATTAGGGCCTAAAAAGGGCCCTTTTTTTATGGGTTGTCAACCTAAATTTGCACGATTTTCGTGCAAAAAACCCACGATTTTTGTTGCGTTGCACAAAAACAACACCCAAAAACCCGCCATTTGACCAGGGTATCCGTTTCTGCTATACTGTGAAAACAGTAAGCAAACAGGAGCGAAAATTGGCTACCATCCGCGATATTAACTCTGCTATCATGTTTGGCAATTTTACCGACGTTGAATTGTCCAGTATTATCGACGCCGTTAAGTTTGCTCGTCGCGGCCTGCAGAAGCAGAACATTCGTGCCATGAGTTTGGGTTCTACTGTAAAGTGGACCAGCTCTAAGAACCCTCTGGGTGAGCGAGGCACTGTGGAAAAAATTGCCCTGAAATATGTTACTGTCAAGACCGCCACCGGTATGCGCTGGAAGGTTCCGGCCAACATGCTGGAAGTTGTCTAAAAACCACACACAAAACCCGTCACTTGCACGGGTTTCTATATTCGCATATAATTAGCACTCAATAGTCAAGAAAGGCACACAATGGTTACCACCGTTTCCGAAAATCGTACAGTAACTGCCGCCGAAGCCCGGCGCAGTCTCATCCGTTGCTTTAAGCGTCAACGCCCTGTTTTCCTTTGGGGCCCTCCGGGCATTGGTAAGAGCGAGCTGGTTTCCGGCATTGCTCGAGACCTTGGCGGTCACATGATCGACCTGCGTCTGGCGCAGATGGATCCTACCGACATCCGTGGTATTCCGTTCTATAACAAAGAGTCCAACAAGATGGACTGGGCGGCTCCAGTTGATCTGCCCGACGAGGAAATGGCTAGCCAGTATCCTATCATTGTACTGTTCTTGGATGAAATGAACAGTGCGCCACCGGCTGTACAGGCTGTGGCTTATCAGCTGATTCTTAATCGCCGTGTGGGCAAGTATCGCCTGCCCGACAATGTAGTTATGGTTGCCGCAGGCAACCGCGAGTCAGACAAGGGTGTAACCTTCCGCATGCCCAGCCCACTGGCCAATCGATTTGTTCACCTTGAAATGCGGGTGGACTTTGATTCGTGGCAGACTTGGGCAGTGAATAACCGCATCCACAAGGATGTGGTTGGTTACCTGAGCTTTGCCAAGCAGGATCTGTTTGACTTTGATCCGCGCAGTGCCAGCCGTAGTTTTGCTACACCGCGCTCGTGGACCTTTGTTAGCGAACTGCTAGAAGATGACGACGGCCTTGATGCAGGTACTGTAGACCTGATTGCCGGTGCAGTGGGCGAAGGCCTTGCAGTTAAGTTCATGGCTCACCGTAAGGTTGCAGGCCAGATGCCTGACCCCAGCGATGTGCTCAAGGGCAAGGTATCCGAGCTCAAGGTCAAGGAAGTCAGTGCCATGTACTCGCTGACCATTAGCCTGTGCTATGAGCTCAAGGAAGCCTTTGACAAGGCCGAGGGCAAGACCGAAGATTGGAACAAGATGGCGGATAACTTCTTCCGGTTCATCATGGATAACTTTACTACCGAGCTGGTAGTTATGGCCAGCCGTATTGCAATTACCACTTACGGTATTCCGTTTGTTCCGGGCAAGCTCAAGACGTTTGATGAGTTCCACAAGCGATTTGGTAAGTACGTGGTTGCGGCTGTTGCTAAGTAACAACAAGAGGCCCAGGGCCTCTTGTTTTTTCGGGCTATTGACTGTATAATAACTAAAACTAAGCAAGGACCACCATGACCGATACTACTCTTTCTACTAAAGAAAAGTCTAAGACTGTTACTGATCCGCGTATTGATAACGCGGCTCGAGAAAAGTTGATTACTGCTCGAGTGGGCCTACTGCTACGTGCAGGCTTCTTCGGTAATCTGGCTACTCGTCTCAAGTTGATCAACGCCGACGACTGGTGCCCTACTGCGGCTACCGACGGGCGTACCTTCTGGTATAACAGTCAGTTCATTAATCGCTTGAGCCTTAAGGAGTGCGAATTCCTGTTTGGGCACGAAGTCTTGCATGTGGTTTATGACCACTTGGGTCGTCGTGAAGATCGTAATCCTGTGCTGAGCAATATTGCCGCTGACTATTGCGTGAACAGCGATCTTATTGATCACAATATTGGTCAAAAGATTACTACGGTTCCTATCCTGTACGATCGCAAGTATCGTGGCTGGAGTTACGAAGAAGTCTATGACGACCTGTACAAGAATGCTCAAAAGATCAACGTCAATGACTTGGCCAAGCAATTGCTGGACGACCATCTTGAAGGAGAGGGCGACGGCGAAGGTGACAGCGACGGTGACAAGGATGGCAAGGGCCGGCCTCGCTTGAGTAAGGAAGAACAAAAGGCTCTTCGAGACGAAATCAAGGATGCTATTCTGCAAGCGGCTCAGGCCTGCGGTGCTAGTAATTTGCCTGCCGGTGTTCAACGTCTAATCAAGGATCTTACCGAGAGCGTTATTGACTGGCGCGAACTGCTACTGCAACAAATCCAGAGCACTGTTAAGAGCGACTTTTCTTGGACCCGTCCCAACCGTCGTAGTTGGCATATGGACGCAGTCATGCCCGGTATGAAGCCCGGCGAAACTGTAGACCTGTGTGTGGCCATTGATACTTCGGGCAGTATTGGCACCGAAGAACTCAAGATCTTCCTTAGCGAGATCAAAGGCATCATGGATAGCTATGACGACTATCGCATTCAAGTGTGGAGTTTTGATACTGCTGTTTACAATGTTCAAGAGTTCACGCAGGATAACATGAAGGATATTCTTGAGTACGAGCCGCAAGGTGGCGGCGGTACCGACTTTATGGCTAACTGGGAATTCATGAAGGAGCAAGGTATCGAACCTAAAAAGTTTGTTATGTTCACTGACGGCATGCCGTTTGGTTCGTGGGGTGACGAAAACTACTGCGATACGGTATTCATTATCAAAGGCAATCCAGGTGTACAACCCCCGTTTGGTATCTGGGCTCACTATGAGGACGCAAAGAAATGATTTCTGTTAAAGAATGGCCCTATTATGTTATCTGGCGTATTCGTCAACTTTTTAAGAGGTCCAAATGATTTTTGTTAATCCAAAAGATTTTACCGATATCGAGCAAGCTCAGGCCAAGATTGAGCTTCTTCAAGATCGTCTAATGGAGTGCGAAAAAACGCTCGACGATATTACTCGTTGTGCCGAAATTTGCATGGTAACTAATCAGTTTCATTTGCTAGGTTCTTTTATTGATGCATCTAATCACTACCTTCTTGATCGTATTGATTTAGTCGAACTTAGCGAACGTATGCAGACATTCGATCAGAAAAAAATTCAAATTGTTGAAGATGGACTTTCGGCCCAATCCTCTTAACGCTCATAATCTTCGTATCGTTAAAAACTGCCCACCGCATTTTTATGCGGTGGATTTTGATTTGCGAAGTAAACCTAAAATTATCACTGACTGGATATACGAAAATCTATCCGGTCGATTTTATTTCGGCGATGTAGTTAATACTGGGACTGCAGAGTCTGAAAAAAACTTCAGTTTACAAAAACGAGCAGCTTTTGAAATTCATTCTGAAGCCAGTTACTTTGCGCTGGTGCTCACTGAAATTAATAAATTTTAGCCTGGTCGCAGGCTATCATTAAATATAGTTAGATTAACGGAGAATCTAACTATGTCCGAAGACACTAATACTCAAGAACAGCCGACGCCAGAATCTGAGCAAGCTAAACCAACACTGGCACTACAAGATCTAGCCCTTATGGTTCAAATCCTTCAGGTAGGAACCAAGAGAGGTGCGTGGAGGGCAGGTGAATTGTCAAGTGTGGGAGTTCTGTACGATCGCTTGGTTTCCTTCTTAAATTCAGCCGGAGTACAAACCAAACCCGACGATGACGATGACAGCGCCGAATAATCAAAAGGAATTCGAAAATGTATAAACATGTTGGCAAACACAATAATAAAAAAATTGTTCTTTTATTCAGAGAGGTTCCTGACGAACCTCATATGTGTTTATTAGTCTACAGCGACCTTCTACCTAGACTAATTCACGACGAGGTCATGAAGGCTTTGGAAAGTCCAATCGGACAGCAATCCAAAGATTTTTCAGACGTACTCTTCCGCACAATAATGGCCGACGGTCGTAATGCTTTAGAATCACTACACCGAGAAGGTTTCATTAAAAAGGTACAAACCAATCAAGTGTTGATCACTCCTAATGTTAATAGTAGTGTTCGACTTGATGAGTTAAACACTATTCTAAATGAGATGGCCAAAGGTGAAGATGCTGTAAAGCGTCTTGCTGAGCTCGATGCATCTCGCGGAATAACTGGTAAGCGTAGGACCGCCAATGAAGGCAGAGAAGTAGGTGTACCTAATGCCAGCAGAACTGCTACCATGCCCGAACCGACTAGCGTAGCCCAATCGGCGGTTTTATCAGATGCAGATTTAGCCAAAGATCGTGTTAAACAAGCCAACACTATGAAGGCCAACGCCGAACAACTCTTGCGTGAAGCTGAGCGTTTACTGGCCGAAGCTGCCGAATTAGATCCAAAGGCCACGAAGACAAATGCCCGTGCAGCAAAGAAAAAATCCCCGGTCAAGGCTTAAAAAGATCAATGTTTCATCAAAGAGTCAGTGGCGAAAAATTCTTAAAGATGTAGAGAAAAACGAAGTTCCGATTAATTTGCTTCAAGCCATTGGAGTAAATTTAGTTGACGGAACAACAGTAAACATAGACATAAAAGAATTGCTTGCTTCTGGACAAGATCCTCAACTAGTTGAGGAGATGATAGACTTGAAATTAAAGGCATTAAATGATATAATTGCTGACGTAGATTTCTACGTCAGTATTGACGATGTGGTCAATACCGTTCAACCAATTACAGATCGTATACTCAAAGACCTATGAAAGTTAAATTAGTATCATACAGCCAACCCACAAAAGAATTTGCCGAACAGGGTATCAACGATGCACAAGAGTTAATTGCTTTTTGTGCACGAGTTAGCAATCCTAGCAATCAATTTAATACCGAAACCAGCGAAAAACTAATTCGGTATCTTATCAAACACGCACACTGGAGCCCATTGGAAATGGTTTCGGCGTGCATTGAAATTACAACCACTCGAGACATTGCTCGACAAATACTGCGCCATCGTAGTTTTAGTTTTCAGGAATTTAGTCAGCGTTATGCAGACCCTACACAGGATCTTAACTTTGTTACACGCGAAGCACGATTTCAGGATCTAAAAAACCGTCAAAATAGCGTTGAAATAGACAAAAATGTTGAAGAACAACGCCTGTTGGACATTGAATGGGAGCGAGCACAAAAACGTGTTATCTTTGCCGCACAGAGAGAATATGAGTGGGCCATTAAAAATGGTATTGCCAAAGAACAAGCTCGGGCTGTATTGCCCGAAGGTCTAATCGAAAGTAGACTATATATGAATGGTACCTTGCGTTCGTGGATTCATTTTATTGAACTGCGTAGTGCCAATGGCACGCAGAAGGAACATCAAGAAGTAGCTCGAGCTTGTGCTCAGGCCATTGCTGAAATATTCCCAATGGCTGCCGATCTGACTGCACAGTGAACACGCACCGAATTATTAACGGTCAGGTTTGTCAAAAAATAGTGGTTCATCGATTTAGCCTAGGAGATGTCGATGAACCCGACATTTATGCTGCTCAACCAATATGGGATTGGCAACAAACCGAAGCTGGAAAATTTGTCATGGAACACGCCGCCGAGCAGCCAGAATATCATCAGCACATGGATTATGCATCATACCGCTATCAGTACGCTATTACTGCTTGGTTAAAAGACCGCGACGCCACCTATTTTTGCTTACGCTGGAAATAAATTAGCCGCCACCGCCGAAATCAGGATCAAACACAGATAAATTACGATATCGTTTGGTATCCAAAATAGTGCCGGTGCTACGTCTACGAATTTCAACTTGCACATCTGCATAATAGGTAGTATTTGAACTTAATCCTGGATTTAACGCTACAATTGCATATCCATCCCTGTAGCGAGGAATCAAAGGAGTCCAGGTATTTAAACTAAAACCAGTGACAGATAGTTCGGCTACTGCTGAAGATCCGTTACTTGGCGATTGTTTAGTTATTCTGAATTCAAAAAATTCGCCTGCACCTGGCAAAGGTGCACCTGGCAACCAGTTTTCTGTTTGACTATCTAAAGTAATTGTACCGTCGGCATGTAGTCCAATACGATCGTTAACATTTCTTTCAGAAGGTAGTGTAACAGTTCCAAAATTTGGTTCGGCCCAACTTGGCACTACTGATAAATCGGTTGGTGGTGCAATAGCATTTGTCCAGTACACAGCAATTGCGCCCAGTGATCCACCTTCTCCGCCGGGTGCGTCTACTTGTCCTGCACCACCTTTTCCAAAATTTGCCCACGGATAAGGATTCGATGTTCCTGTGGGTAAGTTGGGAGACCCTCCGACTGTTGCTAATGGTGCTGCATAGGCCACAGAAACAAAATTATTCCATGTGAGATCTGTGCGATTTTGAACAGTATATCCAGCCTGCCCACCTTGACCAGGAGTAGAATTGTCGCTACCAGCAGTACCACGGACACCACCTCCGCCACCACCTCCGCCACCACCTCCACCGTCACCAAATGATAGGTATTCGCCGTCGGTTCCGTTGCCTATAAAATAAGTTCCAATTTCAGAAATGTCAGGCACGTAAGTAGGATTATTTGTATTTGCGTGGCCAGCACTATAAGTTCTTTTACTGGCACCACCGCCACCGCCACCGCCACCTGCTTGGGCAATAGCAACATTAGTAGTCGAAGCCGACGATGGTTTATACCATAGAGCGGTAGCGCCACCACCGGCACCACCACCACCCGATTGACCACTGGGTCGATCTGGAGCCCCATCGCCACCATCGGCCTCAATGAGAGTAACACCAGACGAGATATAAGGAATCGAATATCCTTCACCGCCAGGTTCCGTTGGTTGATCGCCGCCGCCTTGACCGCCACGGCCAGGTTGACCAATTCCCCCCATTAATACCTTTGCTTGGGCTGTTGCAGGTAATCTAACTATTCCACGCACAAAATTGCCAGGGCCACCGGTGCCTCCTAGACCGTATAGGTCGCCGCCGCCGCCACTTCCGCCAGCTCCAATCATTTTAAAAGCTAACCAGGTTGCATCCGTTGGCAATGTAGCTATAACCCCTGATCCAAGAGACCAAGTTGCAGTACCAGTTATAAGAGTTGAGGTATCATTAATCGTAATCGAAGTGCTCACGGCGGGTGTAATTGCCGCTAAAGAAACTGTGAATGTTTCACTTCCTTCTGTGGTAATATCTGTAACAGTGGTAACATCAACAAATGCCGTATTATTATTAACAGTGAAGGTGCCCGTGAAACGATTATTAACAGAATCCCAAGTTAATCCAGCAGATGTTAGATCGGCATTGTTAATATTGGTTCCTGATAACGTAAAGGGGATAGTTGTACCATTGGCAACGTTTTGAGTGGTTAAAGTTACTCTTACTGATACTCCTTCGTTTAAAGAGCTTACATTAGCCGACAAAGAATAACCAGCGGTTAATGAAGTATCATTTATAGTAACAGATCGACTAACAGTAGGTGTTATCCCATTGAGCGTCATGGTCATTGTTTCGGCGCCCTCGGTGGTCACATCAGCAATAGTTGTAATAGTCACTGTTGCATTACCATCGCTACCGACTGTAAAACTTCCAGTTAATGCTGATGTAACATCACCAGAAGCAATACCTGTAATAGTGTAAGGGACTGGACTTCCAGTGGCCAAGTTAGTCGTACTTAATGTAAATGTAGTCGATTGACCTTCGTTAATAGTCAATGGGTTAGCCGAAAGAGCATAAGTCGGGCCTGGAGTTACTGATGTATCATTGATAATAACTGATACGGAAATTGCTCGTCCATCTAACGTTACGGTTAAGGTTTCTTCGCCTTCGGTTGTTGTATCTGCTGTAGAAGTTAAAGTAATTGTTGCTGTAGCAGTACCAAAATTATTTACAGTAAAATTTCCGGTCAGTGATGCTCCACCAATATCTGCAGATGATACTCCAGTAATTGTATATGGCACTAAAGTGCCAGCAGGAACATTGGTAGTGGTCAAGGTAATAGTTACACTGGATCCTTCATTAATTGACGTTTGATTAGCGGTGAGTCCAAAAGAAGCAGATACTTGCTGACTAGTATCGTTAATGGTAATTATACCGGTGCTAGCTACAATATTGCCTGCAACGCTACCTGTGCGCAAGTGTGCTCGAAACTTTTCTGTGCCTTCAGTTGTGGTATCTTGTACAAGTTGACGACTAAAGGTACCGGCACGACTAGTAACTGTTAAGTTACCGGCAAGACCCGACGGATTAAAATCATTGTCAATTAACGGCATAGTGTTATTTAACTCACTTCATAATATTCTGTTATTGAAGGCTCTGTTCTTCTTCTGAACCGCCGCCTCCGCCGCCTCCGCCACCACCACCTCCACCGTCGCCACCTCCACCGTCACCGCCACCACCACTGGTGCCAGCATCAACATTAATGGTTATAGTTTCAGAAGTTGCAACAATTGTGCCAGACGTCGAACCAGTTCTTAAATTCACTTTAAATGACTCAGGAACATCTACAACTCCGTCGGCTGTTGGAGTAATAGATATGAATCCAACACATATATTGGTAGGTCCACTGATAATGGTTCCAAATGCCTGCATGGTTACTGAGCCAGACAACACATCAAAATCGGCAGAAGAAGTACCAGGTGACCCTGATGGCACAATGTCCCAATATAAGACTGTGCCGTCGGCTACATTTTCTGTGCTAACCGAGATCCCCAACGATTGTCCTTCTGTAATGTTAACAACTCCACCAGTGGTTATTAAATAAATGGGACCTGGAGAAGCTTTCGAAGTATCCTGGATTTCAACGCGATTGTCCCAATTCCAGAAAGAACTTACTAACGAATAGGGTGGCGATGAGCTAAAGCCATCAAGTCCGAATTGTATAGTAAACGATTCTACAGTATCTTTTAATACTCGAAGATTACTTATACGACCTAAGAAATTTTGGCGGTCTGTGATAAATGCTGGACCATTTGAAGCAATATACACCGTATTAGTGGTTGTAATATCTGCTCCTAAATTTGAAGTTAAAGTTTGTCTTTGGCCATTTACAAAGATTCGTACAGAGCCGAACCCTTTAGAAAACGCAACATGATACCAAGTATTTTTAGCAAAAGTATAATTAATACTTGCATTAGTTTCAGTACCAGAGTTAATTGATCTAAACACTAGACCAGTGCCTGTGGTACTTCCGCTACCTTTGATGTAAAACGCCCAGCCACGAGGTTCGCCCAAAGACGAAATGATAGCTGCATTTCTAACGCCTGAACTATCAACTGGACTATCGTTATTAATATAAATCCATGCTTCAATTGAAAAATCACCTTCCCCAAATCTAAATGGCAATTGACCCGGGGTTCCTACCGACCAGTATTCACTAGGACCATTAAATCCTACACTGTAGGTATTTGCAAAAGGTGCATCAGAACCAATGGTGCCACCAGTTGAAGAAATTGGAAATGCATTGGGCCCTAAATCCGTTGGTGTGCTGCTAGCACAAGTTAATAAACTAGTTCCTGTGATAGCAGTCAAAGGAATTGTGCTAGGTGTAAAACTTGAAAGATAAGTTGATACTTGACCTTCAGTCAGTGTGTCATCTTTAATAGTTAAACTAAAACTTCCGCTGTCATTGGTAATTGACGAAGCCAAAGATCCTGATTGGTAATCTGAGGTTATTACACCGGCAGTTGCAGGATATGGCTGTAATCCAATTATTTCCCAATATAGTGTACGACCGGCACGATTTGCAATCGAATAATTAAACTGCACAATTCTTGATGTTGTTTCGTTAATAACCACTGGGGTACCCGATGGAGTTGTTGTTAGAGTAACTGTTGGGTTAGGTAACACAACTGTTTCAGATTTTAGTGCAGATAACTTAAAGGAAGCAGTAATTGGTCCTTCAGTTTGATCTGTCGAACGAATTTGAACGCCAAATTGTACTGTGACATTGCCTGTTGCTGAATTAGACACAGTAAATGTGCGAGTTCCTAGAGTGCTAAAGTTCGAATCGATAGTCGACGGACTATGACTAATACCACCGGTAGTTGAAAGGATGTCTATGGATACAACCTTAATATCAAATGTTTTTAGATTACCTGCGTCGTGTATTAATCCATTTTGATTTGGTATCGTATCGCCAACGCCGGTAACTGACCAATTATTAAAATTAATAGTCATTGTCACCGACGGAGTTGAGTTTTCAGCAGTGGCAATATAGATACCGTTATTAAATTGCGCAGGAGAAATCAAATATGATACTGTGGGTGCAATCACTGTTAAGCTATATTGTTTGGATCCTGATCCGACTGCGCCAACTGCTGAAACAGTAAATGTTGAAGTACCCGATGCAGTCGGTGTACCTGACAGCGATCCGTTACTGTTCAAACTTAACCCGGCTGGTAAAGATCCACTTGTTACAGAGAATGTGTATGGTCCTGTTCCGCCACTGGCTGTAAACGACTGCGAGTAAGCTGTGTTAACTGTACCATCTAATAACGAGGCTGGTCCTATTGTAAGAATAACTGGAGCTGCAACATCGACGGTTAAGTTAAAAGATTTTTGACCTGTGCCGCTAATTGATCCTTGAACGCTGACTACAAATGTATAAGTTCCAACTGTTCCAGCAGCTGGTGTACCTGAAATAGTCCCTGAACTACTTAAAGTTAAACCTGTCGGCAAAGAACCAGCAGTAATTGTATAACTGTAGGTACCCGATCCACCAGTTGATTGTAGAGTCCGTGTATACACAACACCTTCTGTTCCGCCGGTTAATGGTGAAGTAGTTGTTATAGTTATTGTCACCGGTTGTGGGAATGACGTATCAGCAATGTTAATTCGACCAAAAGTAGCCTTTCGAGTTCCGCTAGGATAATCCACAAATGCAGTAAAATATTCGCTGCCTTCAAGCAGATTATCGGCAACAACCAATACATTACCAATGCCTTGGCGATTTGAACCAAGAATGACTGGATTTGGATCTTGAACAATGGCAAGGTCTGATGAGCCAGCAGTAGCCGGTACTCCGGTTCCGAGAAACACTGTTGTACCAATTGGAACATCGCTGGGCGCAGTTATTGTAAAGAATAGATTTTGTCCTTCGTTGACTTCCGGTTGAGAAATCCCTTCATAACCATTTAGACTAATAGACCAAGAACCAGATGGAGTCGACGTGTCGTTTACTATTACATTGCCGTAGGTTACAACTCGTGTACCGCTGGGATAGTCAACGAATACAGTAAAAAATTCTTCGCCTTCGGTTAAACCGTCGGCTTTTACCAAGATATTACCGGCACCTGTTCGATTGGTAAGCACTATTGCCTGAGGGTCAGACGCAACTGTTAAATCGTTGGCGTCGGCTCCTGGAGATTTTGGCACACCTGTGCCTAAATAAACAGTTGCATCAGCAGGTGCTGTTCCAGGGGCAGTAATATCAAAATATAAATTGTCACCCTCGTTGACAGTTTGAGGTGCGTTTCCTCTATTTCTTAGTGTAACTGTCCAGGTGTTTGTTAAAGATACAATACTATAACTTCTATTTCCTGAATTGTTATTTGAATCGGCCGCAGTTACAGTAAAATTAAATGTTCCGCCGTTGCCAGTTGGGGTTCCCGAAATAACTCCACTACCAGACAAAGATAATCCTGTGGGTAAAGTACCCGATGTTACGGTAAACAAATATGGGGCTGTGCCACCAGACGCTGTCAGGGTTTGACTGTAGGCGGTGCCGACAATAGAGTTAGGTAAAGACGACGGTGATAGTGTAATCAGAACAGAATTAACTGTTATTGAATAAGTTCTAGAACCAAAGTTTCCGTTAACATCAGTTGCACGAATAGTAAAATTGCTGGTACCTTGTGTGGTTGGGCTTCCTGACAGTACTCCGGTATTGGCATTCAATGCCAATCCAGGTGGTATAGATCCAGACTGAATACTAAATGTATAAGGTGCTGTTCCACCAGTGGCAGTATAGGTTATAGAATAAGGAATATTCACCGTAGCAGCATTTGCAGTTGTAGGAGCCACGGTGATTGTTACACCAGTAACAGTAATAAAATAAGTTTTTGAGCCAACGTTTCCACCAGAATCGGTTGCATTAACGTTAAAGGTGCTTGTTCCAGAGCTTGTGGGTTGCCCTGAAATAGTGCCAGAAGAACTTAAAGAAACATTGGCAGGTAGTGCCCCGGTTGCTAACGAGAATGTATAAGGTGCTGTGCCACCGGACGCTGTCAGGGTTTGACTATAAACAACGTTCTGAGTTCCATTGGGCAACGCAGGAGGATTAATATTAATAGCAACGGATATATCTTCAAATGTCCAGTAAAGCTGTGTATTATCAGGATCGGGTGCAGTGATAACAAAGTTAATTGTATCACCTTCGTTATAGGTCATTACATTGCCAGAGGTATATATCGAATACAAAACAGCACTGGCGCCATAAAAGTTACTCAGTGAAATTGGACTACCAAGACTTGGAATAGTAACTGCTATACCATTAGGATATCCAATGGTACCCGGTGCTACATAATTAGTTGCAGCTCCGGCATAATATTCACTAAAATTAATCGGTGCAACACCGCCGAATTCTGTTTGAACGTTGCCCAACGACAACGATGTAAGGGGATTTGTTGTCCAAACTGGTAAAGTCACAGTATTCTTTCTTTATCAGGTAGATGATTGTTTAAGTTGGTCGATTTCAGCCTTAAGATCCTTAATAGCTTCAATTAGTAAAGGAATAAGTTTTTCGTAACGCACTGCCATAAAGCCGTCAACTCTTGTAGTGACTGCTTCGGGCAGTACATCTTTAATTTGATGGGCCAATACGCCTGGTTCACGAGCAGTTGTGTCTTTATCTGTTGCAAGATGATTCCAGTTAAATGTTACTCCGTCTAAAGTTAAAACCTTATTCAGTGCGTCAGGGATTCGTTCAACATTAGTTTTTAGACGCATGTCGGAAGTGTGGAATGCAGTAATGTCGCCACCAGCTCTCAACGCACCAAGTACTGTCAGAGAGCCATCACCACTGAATGTTGCTACGTTAGAAGGTGTGCTCGATCCATTGTTAGTAGCTTGAATGACCACTCTAGTGCCGTTGGATGCTAAATTCCAATTCTCTGTGGCTATAAAATTTACACCAGCTCGACCGGTAGAAAAAGCACTACCGTTAAATCCTTGTCCTGACAGAATTCCGATTACGTCGTTGACCTTAACAGCTTCGGGTACAAGATTAGTACCATTGCTACGGCGTAAAACTAATTGCGATCCATTATCAATGGAATAATTTCCTGCACCTGTAGTTCCGCCATATGAATCTAATAGAGTCTTAGGTGCTTTGCCGGTGGCTCCGTGGACATGAACTACAACATCAGTCAGAGGTGCTGCGGCTGCCACAGCGGTAGTAGTGTTAGCATTGATTACCAACTTAGATGCTGCACCAGTTACGCCTAATCCGAGATTTCCAGAGCTAGGTGTATAAACAATACCGCTGGATGCCGACACTTTTAAGTCAGGTGTTCCAGAACTTGCACTAACGAAAGTTAAAAACTGTGCACCAGAAGATGTTGTATCATTGACTATTGTGGGGCGACTGGTTGAAATCCAACTAGAACCTTTCCATATCTTTAATTCTGAATTAAGAGAATCATACCAAAGTTGTCCAAGTAATGCTCCCTCTGGTGCTTCACCATTGGAAAAATTCTCAAGTAACCGTACAAAATTCTCATTGAGGTATTCGCCGTACCCCGGAAAATTCTTTCCAACGAGCACCACACTAGTAGAACTGACGTCAATGGTTCCGTCTTCTACAATGCTCAATAAATTGCCGTTTGTTAGATTTATATTATATGGCATGAAACTTTAACTCCGAATAAAGTATTTAATCAAATGTTTATGTTAAGCCTGTTAGGTTAGTCAAGCTCTGAATTCTAACTGTATACTCAATTTGAATTAATCTATTCAAACTTTTTTGTACCGGATGAAAAACCACATGAGTTAGTAATTTACCGGTAGCTGCGCCTGACGGACTCCAAGCCTTTAACCCTAGTTCATCAAACACATAGGTGTTTTCATTATAAGCTGTATTATCAAATGCCAATTGTCCACCGGGTTCGCCGTAATCTAACAAACAAGTTACTAAAAGATCAGTATAAAAAGTTCCAGGAATGTGTCTAACTTCTATTTTGTTACGCAACGGATCGGTATTTAATTCGCTGGTATCATCGACAATCTTGTAAAATGTTGGATTATACAAATCAGCATTTTGAGTATTAACATTAGCAGGCAAATAGTTTACGATTCCAACCGGGTCTACACTGGTTCCACCATTACCAAAATGCATTTCATAGATATAGTTAGTCTTTTTGTTGCCAAGACTGTAAGCCAATGCTTCGCTCATGTTTTCATAGTGAATGGCATTGCGTTTTTCTACTAGTACAACGGGATTAGTAACATCGGTGACGTCACTTATTTTAATAAAACCCTGTATACTTGGTTGTAATTTTTCAGTTGTTTGCATTTCTGCCCTTTTAAACTCTACTCTGAATTAAAACTTCTTTAGATTCAGGATCAAAAATTTTTAAAAATCCTTGTACAATAATTCCCGAATCCTCGTCGGGCATTGTTGTATTTTCGGTATTTTTTTCGTTTTCTGATTGTTCTAATTCAGCCTTATCATTATTTATCATAATTTTTTCCTAGTTTTTCATTTATTAAACATACGGCTGTACTACAATATCATTGGCGCTTTCCACAATACTACCCAAGCGATGTTCGCTCGGCGTTCCAGTTCCGCCTACTCCCCGACGTAACTGACTTAGTTGATTTCCATTTTTTACATAGTAATGGATTGTTTCGCCGTTAATTACAATCTTGCCCGGTAACAACGCCACAGGATCAGGAGTTGCAAGAACTGCACCATCGGCTACCTGGATCACTGTGTCGGTTACTTTTAATACTTGAGCTAGTGTTGTATTTGTCGATAAATTAATCACTGTGGTAACTCTATTGGCATTCATGTCTACAGTTCTACGATATCCAACATTGCCGCCGGTGCCATTGGTTTTGACCATTATGCTTACTGAATCAAACATTCTGCCTGGCAATATTTCTTCTGGACCGTGAGCAAAAAGCTCAGACACAAATGCGCCACCTTGTACTACAATTTCTTCAGAACTTATACCAGCTACATTGCCCAGAGCAACATTTGAACTAATGGCAATAACTGCTTTACCTGTTCCTAATCCAACCCCGGTAGCTACAAATATTACACCAACTCTATTAGCCGAAGCACCGATTGCGGTAAAATTAGTAGTTCCTACTGATGTAATAATGTATCTTTGTCCAACAACAAATGATCCAGCACTAATAGCAGATCCCGAAAACCCGCCACCACTGATAAGACTGTCACTGGTTGCAACTGGAGTAGCATTTGCTTCAGGATAATCTCTAAAACCTGACATTAAGCGATAAAATAACTTAGGTGGCATGTCAGCGGTGGGTGCGTAAAACGCCATTATTCTGTCGTTGGCATTATTAAAGCTACCCGAATTAATTGTAGTAAACAATGTTTGATTAAACGTGTCGCCAGCTGGAACCGATGCACTAGCTACATAGCCTTGACCTCGATAGCTAACAAGAGTTCCGACTGGATAAGATACCCCTGGTTGCCAGTCAACCACAGAAGTTGTGTAGGTAACTCTATCAAACTTCATTGTAGTTTTAATTTTTCTAATAGTAGTATTAGAAATTCTAGCTGAAATCTTAGCTGGCAAAAAGTTTGCTGATTGACGCAAACTCATAGGATTGGTACCAGTTCCTGACAGTGTCAATATTGGTGTTTGAGTGTAATCTTTTCCTGTTTGAGTAACATTAATTCTATATAAACTTCCATCAGAAACGTCAATGATAACCTTGGCGTTGGCTCCTGTTCCTGTTGTATCGTTTGATACCACAGTTATATCAGGTGCTGATAAAAAGCCCCGACCTTTTTCAGCTATGACAATACTGTCTAAATTATACTTGTGATGATTCTTCCAATCTTGATATTCGGGTTTGGTAGACAAAAGATTATTATCAATATTCGGAGCTTCGCCGCTTGGACTGCGGAATATTTCAAGCTCCTTATCGAAATAAGCAGGAAGATCAAAATCAGTTACCGTAGCACGATTTGTTGTCTCGACGTAATTGTATGCTAAAGAATATTCTCTTATCTTCGTACGATAGGGTTTAACTTCGTCAACATATTGTTTGTAATAGAGTTGACGATCTTTAATATAAGCAGGAGTTTGAGTTAGTCCCTCAACCTTGTGTGTAACTGATACAAAACTAGTCTTAAAGGCCCAGTCGATATATTTTTGCTCACTTAAAATATATTCAATAATGAAGAACAACAATTTATTCCACAATGGTGCTAATTCTCTAACAAAGATGTCTTCTTTAATTCCCTTAAGAATAAATCTAAATTCAGTGGCATGATTATAATCATAATTGTCTACACTAAAGTTAGCATAATCAAAACCAATTGGCTTGTATAAATCGTCTTTAATTTGAATGGTGCCATCTTCAAGGCCAATTAAATTAAATTGATTATTTTCGTATTTGTAAATCTCAAATCTATTGGCTCCGTTATTAATTACTTTAATAATATCGTTGTTAATTAAAGTTAACTTATAAACATCTGCAAATCGATCTACAGAATAGTTAACTGTTGTTTTACTAGAATATCCATCGGCATACCAATCAACGGTATACCAAAAATCAGTAATTTTCAATGACTGGAATTTATTTAAAGTTCCGGTACCGTCGAAATTTTTTAGAAACAAACTCCATCGATTCAAATACCTAGCATCTTTTCTTACTAAGATTCTACTTGGGAACGCCTTACCTGTGCCACTGCCTATGCCATAGGCCATGAATACAGTTCCTACCGTATTCGAACTTGCTCCAATGGCCATGAAATTTGTAGTTCCAACATCAGTAATAATGTATTTCTTACCTACTTCGAAAGATCCAGCATTAATTTTTGGAACATAGCTAAACTGAGCGTCAGTGTCTACGGCATAGTCGTGTTCTGGAATTGGTGTATCGGCGTAGAAATTATCTGAGTAAACAAGTTCTTTATTAATAATGCGACTGGTAATTGCGTGTTTAATTAAAACACTATTGATATATTTGATAATATTTTCGGCAGCTACATATCTATTCTCGATCAATGTTTGTCTAGGTTTAATAGATAATCCAATTTTATTTCCGCGAATTAAACCAGGCTGTGGAACTAAATTACCGTACACATCTTGACCGACCAGACTGTCAATAATTTTATTTTCAATCCTAGGATGCATCACACTGTATTGATTGCCTTCTTGGAACAAATCAAATTCACTGTGAATAACATCCTGATTAAGTTTAACACGATAATCAATATGCAATATTGCATTTTTTGCAGTTATATATCCACCGATATTATACAACCCAATGGTATCATTACTTAGACATATTGCATAAGGAATATTTTGTAATTCTGGTTGTGCAATAATATTTGCGATCCCCGACACACTATGAGTTTTAGAATTAGCAACTGTTGATCTATTGCGTACCCAATAATAATATCTAGTCTGAATAATACCAGTTATACTGTCAACAAAAGACATCATTGAATATGCGCTGTCGTCGGCATATTTAGGTATGCCCTCGAGACCGGCCTCGACATAACCACTGGGTAAAACATCTGTTTCTACCCACTCGTAAACTTCCACTGAACTTCCTGGAAACAATTTACCCCAGTGTTCTAATCGATAGTCACGAGTGCCTTGCTCATAGTCCATAAATCTGGCATTGTCTAGATCCCACCAAATTTTTCCAATCTGTTGATTTCCCCAATGAAAATCTTGTTCTATGGGCAATTCTTCGAATGTACCTTGATTATATTTTGCTGGATCATAAGTGGAAACAAAGTCAATATCTGCTTGTGCGATTCCAAGAATTTTACCTTTAACAGGATCATAAAGATCTAATCGAGCTTGAATAGATTTACTTGTATCGTTATAAACATATATTCCGCCTACGCTGTTAATATCGATGACTGGCTTTTGCTCGTTAACTTTAATCCATTCAATACTAGAAATACCTGTAAATCCAATAGGTGCAATACCGGTTCCGCCTACTAACGGATTAGAAACTTCTGGAACAGATCCATAGTAGCTATCACCGATGACATAAGGGTACGCCGGCTTGCCTTGAGCATCTATAGTCATAAAGTAAGCATAAGTACCGTTTGGATATTCCGGAGTAACACAATATCTTCCGTTGTGACGATCGAGGTTACCAGCACTGGTAAATTCATAATCCTGCACAAAAATACCCAACGGATAAACAGTTAAATCAGAGGTATAAAAATCTCTAAACGAACTATTTCTTAATGTATATCCCGATACCATTCTTTGGACAGCACTCGAACTATTGTTAGCTTGACTGTAACCATAAGGACCATAAATCGGATATCCGTCATTGGCGAAACCTAAGATCTTACTATGACCATTGGCATGAGTTAAACTTCCGCCAAGATATATACTAGATTGCACATCTGCGGCACCAGCACCTGAAATACCTCCCGATCCAGACACCCACGAATTAGCAAACGTATAACCTTGATAGTAATAAGAATCGTCGTCTGTTACAAGTCCACCGGCAGCATCACGACTGTATATTACATTAGCATTACTAAACATGTAATTGTAATTGTATCCAGTGACTTCTTCGTAATTAGGAGGAATAAACTCACCGGCATTAGGACTAGCAAACGGAACTCCGTTAATTGCAAATCCAATTTGTTCAGAATAAATTGTTTGACTTACTGTCGCAGCTACATTCGATCCGGCTCTTAAAGGCCAAATACGATGATAATTTTTTACTGCCGGAGTATATGTAGTAGCCACGTTTCCAACGGTTATAATTAAACCGCTGGTATGGTATGGCAGACCGCTAGATCGTAAAGCTATTGTTCCGTTTTCAATACCCCAAGAATGTTGGGTTCCAGAATAATTACCTTTAACGCTAGAAACAAAATCATAAACAGCCCAGGTATTATTTCCGTTGTTATCAACCCAAACACGATTACCTGCTTCCCACGAAGTTTTAACAATATCATTATCTCTTGCAGTAAGTGTTCTGTATCTAGATTTCTGTAAAGTAAATAATTCACCAGATCCTTCAATGATACCACCAATAACATATTGAATTAAATCTTCATTAATAGTAACAATAAATTGTGTTGGTGAATTTGCAGTTAATACTTTATAAAATCCATCAAATCGACTGTCGTTAAAACTTCTTACTGCAATTACATCATTGGTTTGTAAACCGTGTTCGTAGAATGTTGTTATTTGAATTTTATCGTCGAGCGCATACTCAATTGCCACTACAGAATTAGCAGCTTCTGAAATCAGATATACTTGCCAATCTTCATCAAAATCTTTGGCCACCCATAAGCGATAACCAGTTTCAATGCCAGCTAATATAGATGCAGTCAATGACGAATAATCATTGATATTAAATAATCTACCGTCAACGTCGTCTAGATGAACATAACCAGCAGTTTTAATATCAGTTTCAAGTTCTTCGCTCAGTGGTCTATTTAAGAAAATAGGCGAAGAAAAATTCAACGGTTTAGAAATTAAGTCGTTTGATCTAACAGTTAAAAATAAATCTTCCGACGGTTGAGCAGAATTTAAAAGTTTAAACGCTATAGGATTGCCTTTAAACTTTTCTTCATCTAAAATTAATTCAATACTTTGATTTGATCTTAGAGCACCATATTCACCTACACGCAATGCCCATTCTTCATGTAATGACAAATCGGTAACTAAATCATCAAACTGACCGCCGAACAATGCCACAATAGAATTCTTAGTGCCTTTTTCTTTGATAAAGCCTTGATAAAATTTACTTTGGGTAATTTGATCCATGCCTAGATTTTCTAGGTAAGGACGACTACGATAACCAATCAAGCCCATACTAAACTGATCAAAAGATTCGTCAATGCTGGCACGATCTATATCGTAAAAATCCACAGACTTAACAGAATTATGAGCAAAATTTGGAACTATCTCTGGTTCAAGACTAGTATCTAATAATGTCCAATAATTAAAATCAAAGGTAGTAGATCCCGGAACATTTTGCGCCGCTGTGTAAATTTGATTTTTATATTTGATGATATCGGCTTTTTTATAGTCGGTATTTTGTAACCATTCGTCAACTTGACCAAATTTGTAAATGAATCCCGGTGGATTCATTGCGCCGTTCCAGTTGGATGTTTTACTGCCAATTAAACGCATGCGATGTTGGCGGCTACCAAGCTCTGGCTTGTAAACAATATCATCAAATACTGTTACATTATCAAACACCAAAGCATGCTCATATTGGACAAGATTTAAATCAACAAACGCAATTGTTTTGCCCAGTATAGTTGTAATTGTGCTAATATTAGGTTGACGTAAAACACTTAGTTCTTCAAGTTTAATTGCATTAAAATTAGCGTCTAGTACTCTGCGTTCATTGGTTTGATTAGTAATTTGATCCAGCACTGCTTCAGTGTCAAATATTGAAAGGCTGTTAAGTATTGGACTTAGCACAAGCACATTCCCTGGCTTCCAGCCCTGTTGACTCCAAGTTAAAAATTCTTTAGCACTTAATATCCAGTCTCTTACACTTTTTAATTCAGTGTCATAGAAATCAAAAATAAATCCTTGAGAAAGTAAAAATCTTTGATAACCGACTAAAAAATCTACCACCTGTTGACTATTTGAAAATTCATAGCCATAAGGAATATTAATTTTTTGTGATTTATAATCTTGGAAAACTAAGGCTCTTGAGCCTAACACCTCAATGGCATAATTGTTGTTGTTAAATTCGCTCGGAATAACAGTAAAGTATGGATACTTTAAATTATAACCACTGATGCTGTACCCAGTGTTTGTTTTTTCAATTATGACTGCACTATAAACTGCTCTACGCACAGGAACACTTTTATTCAGGTGTATCAAATAGTTTTCGTCGGGAATAATAACTGATTCATTGGTGCTAGTCGGACTAAATTGTTCAACTAATGCAGTAATATATTTCTTATCAGTATAACCTGAAACTTTATATCCTAAACGAACATCAAGATTAGACAATCTCAAACGAATTGAATTATTTGCATCAATCCCTAGACTAGTTAGATAACCGTGTATCCAATTAATATAGCTACCAGACCTAGTAATTGATCCGTTAACAGTCTCCCCATTGATTACAATTTGTTCAGGAGATACACGACGATTGATGTTTTTAATCAAATACTCAGTTAAACTGGTATTCTTATGATATCGCGAAGTGTCAAATAATAGACCGAAATATTGAGCAGGTCTCATTAAGGCCATAGCACGTTGTAGTGCATACGGATATTCGCTGGTTCTTCTCCAACCACTTTCTACCGGGCCATGATCACCGATGGCAAAACTTTGATCAAACTTAGTCCCGTCAAAATTTCTAACCAATTTGGCCTGTGGAGGCAATAAGCTGCCAAGATTATCAACTGGTATATATTTTTTTAATCCGGCTCGAGAATATAAACTATTTGTGGTTCCTGTACCCCTACTGTAACCATTTTCTAAATCTGTCCACATTTGTGTAGAAGAAGAAGTATAAGGGCCACTACCGTAATGAGTATTCCACCAAGTTGGTTTAATTGTGTAACCTAACATCTCCCAGGGATGTGTATGAGGTCTATCAGTATCATAATAATACTTGTATATTCCTCTCCAGTAACCTGTTAATTTTTCTCCGGTCTGATCGTCAGTCTGGTTGTAATTCCAGGTAAATTGATCGTTAGGATTGTATGTTTCATTGGAGCTGTAATCAAGTTGATTAGATCCAACCCATTTTAAAAATTCTGTAGTAATAATACGATTAAATTCAGTTAAAGTGTAAGGACTATTTCTAAATTTACCCGGCAAAACTGAAATTAAATTAAACAATGCCGAGTTATATTCAATCTTAATATTGTTATAAATTCTTTTTTCTAATTCAATCAGATACGCATCACGAAGATCACCAAACGTTGGGGTAATGCTTCCATCGTGACCCTGTATGACTGTAATAGACTGTCTGTAAGTATTATCAGTATATTGTTGAGGAATAAACTTAGGAAATAATCCTAATTTAGTTGGTGTTTCTGGAACAAAATTACCATCGGTATTTAAATATCCTCTAATGCTAACAATATCATCTAAGGCTATGGTCAAACTATCGGCTAGCACAATCGTAGGTGTATTACTGCCAATAGTGTAGTCTTGTCCGTAGATCAACTGGGTGTCATTGAAGTATACAGAAATTGCCTGATTATGCGGGCCACGGCCAGGGTAAATGTTATTACCTAACGCAGAATAAACATTCGGCATTGCATATGTTTTCACCGAAATGTTAGTTATCTTATGCAGGTCGACAACATAATTGTCTCCGTACGGTACCATGTCTGAATAAAACCAAGGAAACTTAGAAGTTTTAACTTGATTAATAACTTTTAAGATCCTGTCTACACCATTGGTTGGATCAACTGGATCTAAGTCAGTCATACTAACACAAAGCTCTAAAAACTTATTTTTAAATTTTGTATATTCCCGACGTGCATAATCGATGCCTTCAATAAAATTAGTGTGAGAATCGATTAAAAATAAAGAACTATAAATTGTAGGAGCACTGTGCTGGAGGATCGTTCCGCCTTGGCGCTGTGTATCTAAATCTCTTAAATTATTACTAGCAAGAATTTCTCCTACTACATCACGAGTGTTTTGACCAATTTCGTACCAATGTCCGCGTATTTGACCAAGAGTCAAAGATGTTATTTGTGCGTTCTTTGGATTAAAATCTAAATTCTTAGGTATTTGGTAATAACCAAGTTTACTAATCTGATTAGAATAAATTAGTATATCAATGGCATCGCCAAGAATCAGTGCACGATTAACACTTACTGCTTTTCTGACTCCAACGGTTTGAATTGTGTACTCAGTACTGTTAATAAGTTTGTTGTTAACATAAACTTTAATGTTTGGTTCTTTATTTTCTGCGGCCGGTAAAATGTCAATTTCAAAATAATTTGTTTGTCCATCAAACTCAGCCGAAATATGTTGATACTGTTTGCTAGGTTCAGCTACACGAGACCAAACTGTTAAAGGAGAGAATTCAGTTCGATTTAAATTTTTTCTTAAATAACCTGAGATTACTTTTTCGTTAGATCTAGAATTTAACGGTCCGTAAACAAATGTTTCAACTTCAAAATTATTATCGAAATTAATATCGCTAATAGAATTTCCAATACTGCTATAACTTAAAGGAAATCCTAAAATTGCATCGTTGGTGCTAGACCCCGGTTTGTAAGAAAATAACTTGGTGCCAATAAATGCTGAATTTGAATAGGCTTGAGAAAAACTTGTGCCAGACTGATTAACAACATCAAACAACGGAGCTTGATTGTTTTTTATCTTTTGTTGCGCAGCAACCCAATTCGTTCCATTAAAGTAATAAGATTTTTTAGCGTTAGATCCAGTTATAGCAACTACACTATCAAATGTATTTGCAGTAGTAATTGGTGTTAATTCTATTCTTGGACTATTGTATTTTAGTTGTGTAAAATTAAGATTTACTGTAGCCGGGCTTTCAAGAATTAAACGACTATTTCCAACTACTACTTTTACTGTCCCTACATAAACTCCAGCCGTAGTATAAAGAACAGTGCCGGGTTCTAACTCTGAATCAAAAGATGTTTTAGGTTGTTGGGTAGGCGCGGTAGCATCAATAATCTGATCACTACCCGATTGTACTTTTACGAAGCCAGTGACCACTCCATCAAAAACATTGGCAGTAAGTTGATTTTTAAAATCAATTCTAAATATTTTTGATCTAATGTTTATATCAACATCATTAGGGAAAATTGTTGTTTGTCCCTTAATGTAATTCATTAAATCAATCGATGCATCGGAAACTTTTTTATTTTCAATCTGTGCAAAAGCATCAGTGATAGGAAAATCATTGCCAGCCACAAACGCAGTGAGCACTGAATCTATACGATCAACTGTTGCAAGTCCAATACGACCATAATTATATAATTGTAAATCGGCTTCGAATTCGATAATTGGTCGTTGTGCTCGTGCCGATTGATTAAGGCCAGCTGGAACTCCGAGATATTCAGCAGTCTTTAAAATTACGTCGGCATGGAACCAACGATTAGTTCGTGCCCAGGAATTTAAATCTTGACTTGATCTATTAGAAACAATATAGTCCGGTTCGGCCGCACCTAGTACTGTTTGATCAAACTTATCAACATCAAAATTAAATGTATCAAATGGAAGGTATGATTCAGATTTTTCTGCCTCAACAGGAACTAATTTGTCAAAGTCAACAAGTTTGATTCCGGTTCCAACTCCTTCAACTATAAATGTTTTATTGTGATATGTTAAGGGAGTGGTAGAAGAATCAAAAGCAACTCGTAGGCCATTAGAAAACACTATGCCATTGGGGCTAGTGTAACTAGATTTTCCAACTATATCTGCATCAACATTAACTGAATTACCAGGCAAGTCAACAATATTAATTTTTCCATAGGCGCCGGCAGTTGTTCCATCCTGATAGTAAAGAGTACTTAATGGTGCAGTAATTGGCGGCGATTGTGCCCATAAACCTGATGAATTTTTAAAGAATTCGTAGCCCGCGTTGATATCGCCATACTTAACTCTAATACGATAACCAATTGGAATATCTCTAACATACAGTAACCGAACCCGACTAGTTACTGGATCAATAGTAACACGCCATAATCCTTGACGTCGACTTGCAGGAACCGCAACACCAGTATTATCAATCCAGTCATTGTTATTAGTACTAGTTGATAAAAAGACAATATGAAAGTTATTAGGAAAACGACCTTCGTTGTCTAATGCGGTTAAAGAGCCGGTTGGCGCAACATTGCTTCTCCAAATTGCACCGTCAATAGAAGAAAATGTATTTGTAATTGCATAGTCAACATAATCAATTAAGGGCAATTTAAAATAATAATCTTGAGAATTCTTACTTGGTACAGTAAATGTAATTGTTCCAGTCTCGGCACCATTATTGCTAACACCTTGAATTGATCGAGTAGTAACATTTAAATTATAATCTCTTAAACCGTCAATACCAGGTTCTGTTTGTATCCAAAATTTATTACCTGTTTGATTTACATTAAACTGATATGTAACTCCACGAACTAAAGTAATTTCAGGATTAGTAATATTTCCAGTTTGATCACTAGTATAAGATCCTGTGCCTCTAGCCATTGAAAAAGTTTTGGGAGTTCCCAAAGTACCAGCAGATACTGTAACTGGTAGTGGCCCATCTGGCAACCAGTAATACTGGTTATAATTAACAAACTTATCAAGATCAATATGAGGATCATAACGATAATATTCGCTGGCAAACAAACGATTATGATCGTTAACTACACCGCCGTAGTAAGAAATTTTATCAATTAAGTCTTGGTAATCACTGTATAAGTCTAAACGGTTACTTGCGTTTTTTACTACTACTGCGGGTTCAAATTGATAATTTTGTCGGCTATCAATAGCCTCAGCAACATAATTTTTACTTGGTAAAAAAGAAGGAGAAAATTTTCTTCCAACGAATCCGTTGACTTTGGTCAACTCGGGTTCGCTCATTAATTGATCTAGAGTTGCGTTTAGAAATTTTTTATTTGTTTCTGATTTAAACGCACCAGGAAGAAAATCAATTGTTTGTCTTGTAACCATTGTTTACCTATTTTTGTTTAACCAATCAAGGCAATACCTTGATTTAATTGAATCGCTGTAACAGCACTAATAATTTCAATGTCATTTACTGTGGCTGCACTAATAATAATTTCGTTGGCTTCGGCATTAATTTGATGTAAACTTCCAAATTTAATTGTTGAATCCTTAGGCACGATAACAATACTAGCAATGTTAGGGCTGAGAACACGATGCAGGTAAGCAGCTAGTTCACTGAAATAAAATGTTTCGCCAAAATCCCAATTGTCTACATCAAAATAAGTGTTAACAGCATTAATTACTGAAGTTTTAATGTCGGCATCACTTATATTTAAGTTTGGATTTTTGACTACTTTGAATGTTGCCTGTAAGTTATTTTCGGCTTTATTTCCAAAAATAGGTTTAAAAACTGCGTTCTGAAATATTACCGTATCGCTGATTGCTTTTAAATTATTTAATTCTGAAAATTCAACTGACAATTCTGTATTAGTTGGTGCGACCGGTAAACTAATTGTACCCGAAGTGTCTTGTATCCACTGTCTATATTCAGCATTGTATGTTGAGGTTAATACATATAAATCAATAATGTTGCTAATACTAGGATCTACACGACGTGTGTTAGGACTATTGTGCCTATACTGATAATATAGATTTTGACGACCTTTATATGCAACATAATTATTCAAAGGACCGTTGACCGCATTTCCAGCTAGAGTTGATACTATTGTATAAAAAGCATTTTCGCCGGTTGCGTAAAATAATTGTCCCACTTCAAATTGAGAAATATTTGTTTCAATGGCTGATTTAGAAGCATAATTGCTGACAACATCGCCTTGATTAACCAATACTAATTCAACGTATCGATCAAAGTTTCCGCCCAATACTGTTCTAAAATAAATGTTCTTAAAGTTAGTATTAGTTAGCGGTGCTACTAAAAATTCAAATATTCTAGGATCATCAGGAACCCCGTCATTGTCAGTGTCAGAAAACGTTACATAAATTCTTGAACTATCGGTATAACCGTCAACATCGGTGGCGGTTTTATATACTTCCCAGATACAATCTTTTTTCAATGATTCAAATGAGTCTGGTAGGCTATTAGTCTTTAGAACCTTAACATTGTCTTTGATCACTGTGGCAGTCTTACTGTCATAGACTTTTAACCGTTCGTCATAGTAGAATGACGTTTCCACTGGACTATGAAAAATGTATTCAATGCCTTTATAAGTGACATTATACAATTTAGTTACTGAATTAAACTCCAACTTTAGATACCAAGACGTATCTGTTGTTAGCTCTGCCGCAGACAGAACTCTCCAAGACTGAGTAGAACTTGAATAAGTTAAGCCAAAATTTCTATAATTAGAAATCAAGTCAGTGATTGTTGCTACTAAACCGGCACTAAAATTATTTTTATAAACTGGAATAATTGAATCAATGAGGGCTCCTGTTGGAACTTTAGAATTTAATGTTACAGGACCTACTCCGTTGGTGAAATTTCCAACACCATTGTTAGTTCCATCACCAATTACTTCAGTGACTCCAGCAAAGAATTCAACTTTATCTTCGGGCCCAGTGGGCTGACCCGGAACCAATGTGTTAGCTGGATTAAAATAAAATCCGGCCGGTGCTACAAATTTAATAACAGCACCCGATCGTAAATATTTTCCATTGGTAGCTGCTGTGGTTGATACACCATATGGAGTAACTGTAGGTTCAGAAATTGGTGGTACAGTATCTCTCAGTGTACGAGAAAAATAACCGGTACAACTATTATTTCCCGTAGTACTTAAATTCCATTCTACTGCCTCGGAAACTGAGCCAGTTCCTGAGCCTTGATTTGTAGCAACAAAATTAAAACCTACTTCGTTTTTTTGACTACCAGCCTGAGTAAACAAAGGACTAGCACCTAAAGAACGAATTAGATAGGTACGTCCTATTACAAAATTAGAAGGTGCTACTAAACTCGATATTGCATTGACTGTAGAAGCTTGAGCATAATAATGATGCATCATTTCTTTGCCAGCTATAATATTACCAATTATATCATTGTAAATAATTTTTTGAATTTCCTTGGCGTTTACAAATCCAAAATTAAAAGTTTTTGTATAATTGTTAGCATAGATAACACCGTCTTGTCCAAAGGTGTTTGTGCTTGAATATTTGCCGGTGGTGTCAAGCATGTCTAGATAACGACTTAAACCGGCACTGGTTCTATTAATTGCTTTGGCTTTGACAATTTTACTAAAACTGGTATAAGGAAGAATATTATAATCTTCACCAGTGATCATACGATTTTGTGTGTAATATTGTTGAGGAGCTTTTTGTCTAATATTGTCAGACGTTTCACGCACTGTGGCATTTGAAACAGTATATTTTAAACTGGTTCTAAAAGTTATAGTTTCGATTCTATTAGATCGGCTAATGTAATTAAAGGAAACACCAACTGAGCGCATTTCTTCGGGAGCAATCTTATAGCTTGCACCGTTGCCGGTTCTATAAAATAATCTAAAATTTCCTTGCGGAATGTTGGCAAATGATCCGTCACCGAACACTAAACTAATCTGATCGGCTGCACGAGTATTAACTTGAAAAAGATTACGTTCCGACTCTTTGTTATAAATGACATTAATACCAGCAGTGCTAGGAACTTGTTTCCAAAGATCTTTAGTGCTACCCGAAGCATTCAAACTATACAACCAAACGTCAGAATTGTTAATGTTGTTAACATCAATGTTAACCACTTTGTTTGGCACTGCCTCGGTAATTTCAAAATCTATACTGGCCAGTTCGCCTTGCTTAAAATAGAAAAAGTAGCCTGTATTGTTGCTGCCATTCCCATTGTTATCGTTGCGGTACAGTAAATTAAACACACGGTTAAAGTCTGGCGCAGATTCATAAACATAAGATTGGCCAATGCTAGTAGCACTGGTTACTTCAAATGGAACTCTTTTGCCTTCGATTGACGCTTCGTATCTAAAAACAGGAATAATATTTGGAATTAAATTAATACTATATTCTTCTGTGACAATATCGTTCAATGTCTGACTATTTCCTGGGCGTCCAACTATTTGACTTTCAATCAATCCTGCATTAATCACTGAGGTAAATTGCTCTAACCAGTTATCGTTGGCAGGGTCGTCCCAATTAATTGTTAAATTGCTGAGATTAATTCCGTTTGAGTCTAAGATGTTTTCTGTGGTACTAACACTGTCTACTTTCAAATATCCACTGGCAGGTATACTGCGTTTAGGATTATAGCTGATAAGTTTAGCTAGTTTGAGTATACTATCACGACGTTCAGCAGTATCTAAAAAGTTTTCTCGAGCATTTAAGTCTGTTCTGAAAGCCAGACTTTGTCCTAAGAATGCAATAAGATCGATAAGAGCAATGAATTCGCTGCTTTCTGTAAAATCGTTGAAATTTTCAGGATAGTAAAGTTTGATGTAATCAATCATACTCTTACGCAGAGTTTCAAAGTCGTAAGAAGTAAAATCAGCTTCACGGAAAGTCTGATAAATCTTAGTCCAGTTTTCAACTGCCAGTAAGCCTGTTTGACGCGAAATAATTGCCATGATTAAAACTCAGTTTATGTATTTATTTTGTAATAATATGAGCAGTTTTTAGCTAACTGCTAATACCCTTGAATCTCTATCAAATTGCATAGACAACATTCCGGTTTGATTATTCAAGATATAAGTCAATTCAAGTTCAATTTGTATTCCGTGGTCGTACTCTGTGACCACAATGTTTTCAACTGAAATCCTAGGATCATAATTAACCACTGCCTTGATGTCGTCTACGATAAGATTTCTAATTTCTTCGGTGAATGGCTCAAACAACAAATTCCAAATTATTGTCCCAAAATTTGGATTCATTAATTTTTCACCTTTGCGTATAGAAAAGTGATTAAACAAGTCTTGTCTGACCAGATCAAAGTCGGTTAGCGTAAACTTACGATAACGATTGTATGTACTAAAACCTTTGTAAGTAGCCATAATTTATTATTTAATCCTTTCCGCCAGCCAACTCGTTAACCGCATAACGTCCTCGGTTAAAATATTGAGTTCCGGTGGTTCCAAATGCATCCGCACCTTCACCTGTCAAGCGCCAGCGGCTTGCGCCACCTGGTCCTAATAGGTGCGCAGTTGATAGCATGCCTGCTACAGTACCAGAATCGTCGTCGGGTTTAATTGCGCCTTTGCTAACTAAAGTGTTATAGTTTTGTTGAGCCAACTTTAGCATGCTATTCTCTTGAATCGAGGCGTTGGTTAAAAATTCTTCCTTTGAGGTTATACCACCTGTCCAACTTCCTGGATATTCAATAGCGGCTGCACCGTAGGTCTTGTATGCTTCAGGTTTAATTAATCCAACATCAACTAGTGCTGCTGCACCAAATTGATATTTTCCAAGATATTTGTTTCCAGACCCTCCCTGTATACCATAATCAAAATTGCTTTCAGTATAAGCCAATTGTGTAAGCATAGCTTTGGTTTCGACTGCATTTAATGTGCCCACTCCTTTACTTGGAGTAGGATTATCTGACCTCGACAAATACGACGATGGAACTTTTTTAGTAACTGCTGCACCCAATGCTTCTTGTATTCCTGGATCGGCACTTCCCGAGATGATCGGTCGCCCTTCGCTGTCTACTAACACACCTCCACTGCCAGTGGAGACAACACCTGCAGGTATTATTTTAGTTGTTGGATAACTTGGAGTTGTACCTCCTACTGTGGATCCAGCTGGATCAGGAACCTCATTGCTGACTATTTGGCCATCTGCCCTGGCTCCTGCCAAATTAACCGAATCGGCAATGGCCGCACACGAGGATTCAGACGCTGTGTTACTGTTGGCTGTACCGGCGGCACTAGAACTTCCTGCATCGGGTTTACCTGTTTTTCTCGACCAAGGTTCGTGCGTTGGAGCAATTTTAACTATACTTCGTATTTTGTCTTTGTCTACTTCCCAGACTACAGATTTTTTAGAGGTATCATCAAGTTTTAATTTGCCAATGGCAGTCGGTTTATTAACCGGTTTGCCCGCACCGGAATTTAATCCTACTGGTTTACCAGTTATCATCAATGGCCCGGTGGCGCTAAAACTACCTGAAGATTTAGCTGATAAATCTACTCGCCCCGAACTGCCTATTCCAACATCGCCGCCGAAAATTGTAGTTTTCTTTTCTGCATTTAAAGAAATGCTTTCACCTTCAACGGAAAACGACGATTTAGCTGCTAAATTAATTTTTCCTCCGGCATACATGTTGATGTCTTTATCAGCATGAAAATTAAAATCTGCCTGCGTTCTAATGCTCACACTATTAGCCGCATAAATGTTAACGTGTCCACTGCCGGTCATTTCAATCCAGGCACTACCGTTACTGTTACTAATGTATAAAAGTTTTTCTGTGTCGTGCATTAAAATTTGATGGCCACCGGCAGTTCTAAGCCGAACTAGTTGATCATTGCCTTGATAATCACCATCGTCAAGTACAAATGTATGTCCACCCTTGCGAGCTTTTACAGCTAAATCTTTTGCTGGGTCTATTTTTTTATCGTTTAATTTTTTTTGAAAACTAGCACTCTTAGCTTTTTCTTCGGCATCTCGTCCAGGGGTGCTAAATCCAAATACACCACTGGGACTTTCTCGTTGACTGTTACTACCTATCGAACCACGAACATTATCTCTGTCCAAGCCTTGTTCGTACAAAACTTTTGCCTGTTCTTCGTGGACGGGTCTTTTATTTGATTGTATATAATCTTTCCAATTTACATTCTGAGCGTTTTCATTAAATTCCACAGCTGGTAATTGCTGATTTTTAAATCCTTTTTTAACTGTGGCATCTTTGATAGTCTTAGAGTCGAGATTTTTTGTTCCGCCGAGAGCAGGTACCATTTGCTGCCCAACTTGATTTGGTATACAGGCGAACCAAAAACCCATGCTAGGGTCGCCGGCGATAAATGTACAAATTACAAAATTTCCAATGTCTGGTACCGTAAACCACATACCATAAGAATGTGCAACAGAGTTAAAATCATTGTTGGTATTGTTTTCGTCTACAGTTGTGCTACCAAAGAAAGGGCTAGCGTAGCTGACTGTTCTCCAGTTGCTCGAATTGTCTTCGTCGCCACTTATTCCCGGAATCCAGACTTGCAATCTGCCAAGACGAGCAGGATCAAAGTTATTTTTAATTTTGCCAATGTACGGCCCTGAATCTAGTCGAGTTCCGTGCATAGATTCTCTGACAAAAATGTCAGGAACTTTTCTACCTAATCGTCTATCATTTGCACTTGCCATATTAAATTATCCTCGATATCCATCAAACACCCATGGTTGTCCATTATTTTGAGTGTCAATCGATGCTTCACCGGCATTTTCAAATACACGTCTTAATTCGTCAACAGATTGCTGAACAGACGAAGCCACAACAGATTCGGCGCCAGGTGCAGTCGCCGAGTTTTCATTTGTTACCGGTGGTGATTCCAAAGTAGACTCTGATGCAGAATAAGGATTTTCAGAACCACTGAGAAGTTCTAATTCTTGTTCTTGAGCATCAGACGTTTGTTCTCTCTGGTCTTGAGAAAGATCGTTAGCTCTAGCACGATTAATTCCACTGTCTTGCCCAAATAATCTAATTAAATCTAAATTTTGAGTAAACATTCCGCGATCAAAATTATTTTCAACCCTAATAATTTTGTATACACCATTAAACACATTATCACCAAGTATTTGCCCCTGGGCATTAATTGTGTCAAATGTTACCAACCCTGTTTCTTGATCAATATCAGTGGGAATTTTAAATAGCAGATTGGCAAAAATTTCCGAGACATCCATAATTAAACTGCCATTATTGTTTTGAATAGAGGTTGGCGGAGCCGACGAATTAAAATACACATCATCTTGCTTAATCATTTCAGGGTCGCCGGCAATCTTTAATCTTACATTAATCATATCACCGCGAGACGTAGTCATGATTGAGTTGTGTAAATCGTTAGCTGCGGCATTGGCTTTATCAGCTTTTCCTGCAGCCAAAGACACACTATTGTTATTGTTTAAAATTCGAATTTGATTTGGAGCCACCGTGCCCTGACCTCGATCTCCAGCTGCTTTAGCTTCGGATTCTTCGATGTTTTTCTGATTATCGTCGGGTCCTCTTTCCAATGCCTGCGATGATTCACGCATGGCAGTCATTGCTGTAAAGAACATGACATTAAAATCTAAATTAAAATCAATCACTGACTGATTTTTTCCTGTATAACTATATTCGTAATTCTTTTCCCAAGTAGTAGGATAACCCTTAGCAGCTTCAGGAAATTTAGTATTGTAATATTTGTAAGGGTCAATAAAGTAAGTAATTTTTTTTGCTTGAATTTGACGTTTAACATCAAAATCTTTCAATTCAATCTTGCAGGTAATTTTAAACCAATCGATATATTTGTTAGCTTCTACCGAGTTTGGTTTATCAGATTTTATTTGATTGGTTATATACTCGCTGTGTCTTACTACTAAATTTATAATATCAATTATTGATGTACCCGCATTTATTGTTATGGCCTGCTCTTTAGTTTCAATGGTGGCATTACTTTTACCAAGAGTTGCACGACGAGCCTCAACCTCATCAACTTTTTTCATTGACGATTGTCTAGTAGGATTTTTCTGAGGCAAGACTAATTTTGATTTGGCTATTTTTTCATTGATCACAAAATGATATTCATCGTCAACGTTTTGATATTTTCTTTCAACCAATTGTTTTTGATTGCTATTCAAAGCAGCAGCAAAACTGTTTACTCGCCAAACGGTATTACCCACTGCGTTTGCGTCGTCGGATGCCTTTTTAATAGCCTGTTTTGCTAAATTTGCATCACGACCATTGACTTGACGATCTCTCTCAAGTGCTTCCTGCGCACTACGAGCATTGTCTTCGAGGGTTTGTTGAATCTGTAATCTTTTATCCCAGGTACCGTTACCTTGTCCTTCCCCTAATTGACCAAAAAAGTTTTCTACTGTGTCGGCGTGTACCTCAAAAGATGCCGGCGACGATGCAGCCATTTCTGTAAAAGCCTGATGGGAAAAAGGCACCGCAGTGCACTGATATTCTGCACCGCGAGTGGATACTTTAATCTTACAGTCAATTAATTTAATTGGAATGTACTTGGTTTGTGCCTCAATCTTTACTGGTTCGCCACTGTCGGTATTACCAAAAAAATCAAGTTGCAACATAAAAGGCATTTGTCCCCAATTGTAAAATCCGAACTTTTTAGCGGTAAGCAATAATCGATTTAACAAAGTCATGCCAATTGGTTCAACAATAGTAAATGACAAACTTACCACATTTGTGCCACGTGATTGAGAATTCATTCCTATGACTGTGTCAAATTTCAAGTTTTCAAAATAAAAATCGGCCTTGTTAAAATATTCTAAAAAAGAAAAATTTTCGCTGGCTCTGCCGCCACTGGCAATTAAAACTGTACCTTTGGGAACATAGTTAATTTGTTCCCCACCAACTAGGGTGTTATAAGTGTTTCTTGGTATTACATGTAGACTAATACCGTAGATATAATTAGTATATGCGTCTAAGGGGTTGGGTCTGCCTGCGGTAGATTTTTGCTTAGACAAAGCCTGGTCAGTTGACGAACTAACAGTAGTTGTACCAAGAACACCTTGACCAGTGGCAACTGCTATACCTTCTCCGGGTATTGCTACAGGCAACCCTTCTCCAGTTCCTCTGCCGCCGCCGGCTGCAAGTCTTGCTACTTCAGCAGGACTGAGTGTAGTATTGCCGGCAGACGTCTCGGTGGCTTTTTTAACTTTTGGGTCGTCATTTGTTTTTGTGCCAGCAGCCGTTGCTGCTTCCCTTTGTATTGTCAACTCGCGTTCGAGTTGCTCTTGTTGAACTCGGGCAGAAGTTAACAAATCTGATCTAATAGACGGGTCAACGGACATATCACTAACTTCAACTGTCGCCCGAACAGCATCAATAGGGGCAGATCCCCGGCCAATAATTTTACCGTCTTGAACAACTTCCCACAGACCGGAAACTGCATTCCTAGAAATTGAATATGCCATAAAACTTTTTATTGATTAAATTCCTAGTGCTGTGTTCAAAGCTTCTCTAGTAGGTATATAGATTCGTTGCCCAGGATAAAAATCAAATATAGGATCTTTGAGAATGTCAGGATTGCGAGCAGCAAATACCCACCAGAGATTACTGTTACCATAAAGGTCTCCAGCTAAAATGTCTGGTCGGTACTGGTATATACTGTCGATGGTATATTCAACATCCAATGAATCCTTGGGTATACTACGATTTTGCATAACGTCAAGAAATGTACCAAATAACTTGGTACCGTAATAGGGACTATATTTAGAATATTCGGCAGCCATTAAATGAATCCTCCACGATCAACAAGTTTACCTTGAGAAAAATCTTGTAAGTTAAAATTATCTCCGATGATCTTTTTACTGTAAACTGGTTGCAACACTACGGTTAGTTGGCTTGATGTAGGGACTCTGGTAGACTGGTTTGTAGCATCGTACTCGTCACCAAATTCATTTAGACGTCTTGGTTTTTTTAAATTCTCACTTGCTCTAAACACAATAGGAGCAACTCCCCGCGAATTTATACCGGTATTAGAACCTTCTTGTGCAAATTCAACATTAGTTTCAACATAGTCAACATCCGATGGCATAGTATGAGAAAACTGCGTGATTACACAAGGCACATGCGGAAAGTAATGAGTTCCATATCCGTCAAGGAATACCATCGGAGGCGGATTACCCGGATTTGGGCTTTGTCCGAAATACATTTTAGTGGCAGCTCTGAAAAAATAAATACAAGCTAATAGATATCTAGCCTCGTCCTGATTTTGTACAGTGAAATCAGCAGTTATCTGTATTGCCTGCACTTCACTGTTTTCATAGGTATAAAATGGATAGTTACTGTGAGTAAATTTTTGTGGTGAGTAATTAGCTTGATGTACCACAGTAATCTGCGGAGTATAAGGAAATACTACTCCATTAGTTTTAGTCAAAGGAGAAGTTATATTTGAATTAGACCCGTAGAGTTGAACTTTAGGAGATGTGCTAATTCGAACTCTCCAATCGTCAGCTAAGTTTTTATTAATCGAGCTAGCATAGTTAACACTGGCTTTTTCAATACGTGATGGAGTAGGACGGCCACCGCCTGTTTTCAGTCCAGAACCGGCCAGTCGTGCTAATTTAGGATTCACCAAACTAGCAACATCCAAAGCAGTTTTGCCAACCTTGTCAACTACAAAGTCTTTGCTTGCCGCAACAATTTCATTAAACCAACTGGCCATAATTTACTCGCTTTTAGAATATTTATCGCAATCATAAAGTGCTTAGTTTATAAAAGGTTGCATTTGTGGTAGACTTTGTGTTACATTACCGCAAGTCCTTTAAGGGAGAACAAAAATTAAACACAATTATCTTAATAACAAAGACATACTAAAAGAAATACATCGCAGTAAAAATACCTACTGCTCGTATTTGAAGCCTGAGTTTGCCGATTACGATATGATTTTGCACGATATCAATCAAGTCAATAATGAATCAATAAAGCAGGCCAAAGTAAATCGTGCTGAAAGATTGGCCAAGGCTGCTGTTGATCTGGCAGCGGCTAATGGAGAAAAACGCAAGGTCGACGAGTTTTCTGTTGAACCCGAATCTATCCCCAACACCGATTTAGTTTTTCGAATTATGACATGGGACCACGTTCCTGTTGATGATGCTCATGCTAAAAAAATAGCCGAAGAGGAAGAAGAGGAAGTACACACCGAATACGACGACGATGTTGAAGCTATCAAACCTCCTGTGGCCACAGTCAAATATGTTAAATGCAACTTTCCTCCATTTCAACACTATAAATTTGATAGCAATAATCAATTAAACTGTGTAGGCAAAAGTCATTGGAAAGGCGATTTAGATAACGGGCACTGGTCTAGAGATCATGGATCTATGACTAGAACTTTAGCTACCATGTTTATGAAACTCTGTGAACGTTATGCTACTCGTAGTAATTGGAGAGGTTACACATATAACGACGAAATGCGCAGTCAGGCCTTGCTACAGCTCAGTCAAATCGGACTGCAATTTGACGAGTCGAAGTCGCAAAACCCATTCGCATACTATACCGCCGCAATTACCAACAGCTTTACTCGTGTTCTAAATATTGAAAAACGCAATCAAAATTTGCGTGATGATATTTTAGAAATGAACAACTTTAACCCGAGCTATACCAGGCAAGGGCTTATGGGTGGCGGGCATTATGGTGATGGCGATCACCACGATTAACTTGACTTTGTACCTAGAAGTTTGCTAAACTAGTTTGATGAGCAATCTGTTTAAAAAAGCCGCGGTGTTCACTGATATACACTTTGGTCTTAAATCCAACAGCCAACAACACAACGAAGACTGTTTGAACTTTGTACGCTGGGCCACTGATCTGGCCCGGCAACAAGGATGCGAAACCGCGTTGTTTTTGGGCGATTGGCACAACAATAGAGCTTCAATAAATATTGTAACCTTAAATTACAGTCTCAGAGCTCTGGAGTACCTCAATGACAATTTTGATGTTGTTTATTTCATTCCTGGCAACCACGATTTGTATTACCGTGACAAACGCGATATACAAAGCGTGGATTGGGCAAGACATCTCGGACGAGTCCAAATCGTTAACGATTGGTTTAGCAGTGGTAATGTGGTTATTGCCCCTTGGCTTGTGGGCGACGACCATAAAAAGGTTGCTAAGTTAAAAGGCAAGTACATGTTTGGGCATTTTGAACTGCCCGGTTACATGATGAATGCCATGGTGGAAATGCCCGACCACGGCGAAATACGTCGCGAAGACTTTGTTAACTTTGATCACGTATTCACAGGACATTTTCACAAACGACAAACCAAAAAAAATATTACATACATCGGTAACTGCTTTCCGCACAATTATGCCGATGCTGGCGACGACGAGCGCGGCTTAATGATACTCGAATGGGGTAAAGAACCTGTGTATCATACTTGGCCGGATCAGCCTAGATATCGCACTTATATGCTCAGTGCTGTGTTAGAGAAACCCGACGAACTGCTCAAACCTGGCATGCATGCTCGCATTGACTTAGACATTGACATCAGTTACGAAGAAGCAGGTTTTATCAAAGAAACATTTATGGCTTCACACGGACTAAGAGAAATCAAGCTGATTCCCCAACACAATACCGAATTTGAAAATTTGGTTGCGCAAGGCAACATTGCTTTTCAAAGTGTTGATCAAATCGTGTCGGGTCAGTTGACTGCAATCAGTAGCGAGCACTATAATAATCGACTGCTGTTAGAAATTTATCAAAACTTATAATGATTCGTATCAAATCAGTAACTGCTAAAAATTTCTTATCCATTGGTAATGTAACGCAAAGTGTAAATCTAGATCGCTCAGATCTCACCTTAATACTCGGTGAAAATCTCGACCTGGGCGGCGACGATTCGGGTGCTCGTAATGGTACGGGTAAAAGTGCACTGCTGAATATTATCAGTTACGGCATGTATGGTCAAGCACTGACCAATATCAAGAAAGACAACTTAATCAATCGTACTAACGGTAAAAATATGTTAGTAACCATTGATTTCGAAAAGGATGGCATAGATTACAGAATTGAACGCGGTCGCAAGCCTAACATTATGAAGTTTTTTGTTGGTTCCGTTGAACAGCAAGTCGAAGATGAAAGCCAAGGCGACAGCAGAGAAACTCAAGCAGAAATTACAAAAATAGCTGGTATGAGCCACGACATGTTCAAGCATATTGTGGCTCTTAACACTTATACCGAACCTTTTTTAAGCCTTAAGGCCAACGAACAACGAGAAATCATTGAACAATTATTGGGTATTACTTTACTCAGCGAAAAGGCCGAATCACTTAAAGAACGTGTACGAGCCAGTAAAGATAGCATACAGCAGGAAGAATTTCGTATTAAGGCTGCCATTGATGCCAATAAACGCATTGAAGAACAAATTGCAGCTCTTAAACGAAGACAAACCTTATGGATTAACAAGCACAAGGAAGAATGTGATAATCTAAGTTTGGCCTACGATCAATTAAATCAAATTGACATTGAAGCAGAAATCGCTGCGCACCGTGCACTTGATGTGTACAACACCAAACAAAAAGCAATCAACGAAGTTAATCGGTTGATTAGACAATGCGAATTAGATCAACGCAGGAATCAAAAGGAAGTTGAGCAGTTTGCCAAAGAAATTACAGCTTTGGAAAATCATACTTGTCATAGTTGTGGACAAGCGTTTCACAACGATAAACAAGAAAAATTGTTAACCGCAGCCAAAAAGAACTTGGCTGACACACAAAATCAATCTGTCGAGCTAGCAAAACAACGTGCAGAACTAGATCAACAATTACAAGATCTCGGCGAACTAGGCACATGTCCACAGGTATTCTACGACAAAGAAAGCGATGCAGTAGAACATCGTGCAACTTTAGCTAACTTGCATAATTCTTTGCAGTCCAAACTAGCCGAAGTTGATCCTTATGCTGAACAGATCGAAGACATGACTAAAACAGCTCTTGAAGAAATTAGCTATGACGAAATTAATCGCCTGACTAACATCAAAGAGCACGAAGAATTTTTGTTAAAGTTGTTGACCAACAAAGACAGTTTTATTCGTAAAAAGATTATTGATCAGAATTTAAGTTATCTAAACACCAGACTTAGTTATTATCTGGAAAAAATTGGATTACCGCATCAAGTGGCCTTTTTGAACGACTTATCGGTAAGTATAACTGAGCTTGGTAGAGATTTAGACTTTGACAATCTAAGCCGTGGCGAAAGAACTCGAGTGATTATTGCACTAAATCTTTCGTTTAGAGATATCTGGGAAAGTTTGTACAACAAGATTAATTTGTTCTTAATTGACGAATTGTTGGACAACGGCCTCGACGCCTACGGTGTAGAGAATGTATTATCAGTGCTTAAACATACATCTCGTAATGCTAAGAAAAGTATTTTCTTGATTAGTCATAGAGATGAACTGGTAGGCCGTGTAGATAATATTCTAAAAGTAGTCAAAGAAAACGGTTATACCAGATACGAAGGCGACGAGCTACAAGAAGATCTTTCATCGTTGGCCGTTGCAAATAGTAAAGATTAAATTCGAACAGGGATGAACATTATAATAATAAAGTATATTAAAATAAAATATCACGGTGGCCACCCACCCTGTTCGGATTTAAATATTTTTAATGACACAGACAAACACACTAAGTAAAACGCAAGGTAATCAATGAGCGGATCAAAAAGCAAGAAAAAAGGAAACAGTTGGGAACGTACAGTAGCAAAATATCTGTCCGAACAACATTCTGCGTCCTTTATTCGTGTTCCGCACAGTGGTGCCTACATTGGTGGCACTAATGTATATCGTAAAGCTCAACTTGACAGCAGTCAAATCAAAGGCTTTAAGGGCGATATTATTCCGCCCGAAACATGGATTCATTTTAACGCCGAAGCAAAAAATTACGCAGATTTTCCATTTCACCAACTTTATCAAGGCTCAGTGCCTATGTTAGAAAAATGGTTAGGACAATTACTTGAAGTAGCCGAACCTGGTGATTTCAATGTGTTGTTTATGAAATTTAATCGCAAAGGCAGCTTTATAGCCACTCAACCGACACCCAGTCTCGCCCTTAACTCAAACTACCTCACTTATCTCTCCCCCTCTCATGGCACATGGATCATTCAAGACTTTGAATCGTTCTGGTCAAATAATAAATCCGCAATAGAACAATTAGCCACTAAGGCATAATAATAATTACAGTGTTGTTTGGTCGAGGTAGCTCGACTTCCATTGAGTGTGTGTGAAAGAACACCCGCAGAACTTGGGACTGTACGGTAGACACTAACGTCAGGTGTTAAACGATTTGGGCTCTGTAGAACAGATACAACCCATGCGCAAATAAATCTGCTAGTCCAGGGTTTATTTTGTGTACCGTCGCAATCGAATCTAGAGTAGGGAGTACAGGGCGACCGCTTCCGTGCTGTAAGGCAATCTCTTTTGGCTAGTGTGAGGAAAGCACTCAGATAATGCACCCTCTTTTTCACTTTTCGGCCTGTTGGGCCGAATTGTGATCTACATCTAGATAATATCGCAAAAACAAACAGTTCAAACAGAGTACTAAACAGTAAGATAAAAAAAGGTTACGAGCGCAAGCGAAGTAACAGACTAACGAAGTTAGTCTTAAAAGAATGGCATACGTGATTCCTTAGTGATTTCTAAGTTACTTTTAATAATATCACCAATTATCTCACGTTCTTTGACCGTGGTGTATAATATCTCTCCGTAAGTGATACCACCACGCATATACCAACACATACGCAGTAGTTCATCTTTAATGGCTTTTACCTCTCGATCTAGCCCTTCAAGGAAGGCTATGACCTCTGCGTCAGTGTTTAAGGTTAAAAGCCGCTGCCGAAAAAATTTGAGTAATCAAAGGTTAAGTCGACAGGATAGCTACTAGCACAGCCTTGACAAATTAAAGTTAATCCTTTGGGTTTGGCAACTTCAACAAATTCAGCAACTTTTTCGCGTAGTAATTTAATTACTGAGCTTTCGGAATTTTGATAAAACTCGTCAATAAAATCGCTGTCAGTAACACGGGTACCGTCGGCTAATTCAACGTACTCTGTGCTGTGTGCACAACTTTGAATTCCTAATTTAAGCATCTTTTCTACGCCGGCAGTGATCTGTTGAGCTTTAGCATCTGCATCTAGGTCACTGCTGTTAATCAAAGTAATTAACTTTTGTTCCTCAAACTCCATCATATTAGTTTGATTGGCTTTAAAGTAATGTTGCGGTTTGAGTTTAATTTTTAGATCTTTGTAATTAAGTATCTGACCATAGTCGGGTGTCTCCAATTTAGACAAAGTACTTCCAAGATCAACTTCGTGTGTGTTTGATTCGCCGCAATGCGGGCATTTACTGTCAAAGCTCATGCTGTTGCCATAAGTGGCAATGCGTAT
>Ga0129333_10000137_pt1 | contig 48708 bp, 58 predicted proteins | sample CPB6_08_DNA_FD_94474 | JGI IMG/M metagenome (GOLD analysis project Ga0129333, IMG submission 94474) | Freshwater to marine salinity gradient microbial communities from Chesapeake Bay, USA - CPBay_Sum_0.6_0.8_DNA | ecosystem: Environmental > Aquatic > Marine > Coastal | place: USA: Chesapeake... | reverse complement strand
GGCCCATAAAGACAATAGGCGCGAGCTATTCGCGCTCGTAAAAAGATATGGTTTTGTACTTTATAGAGAGAAAAAACACTATATCTTCAAGCATTCTTCTGGCGCATTGCTCACTTGCAGCAAAAGCTCTTTGGATAAGCATTATTTGCTAAACATAAAGTCTGTGATTAAGCGCCTTCTCCTTAGCTCATAGCCCTGTCCTCAGTGCCCATTGTGAAGCTTTGCAACAGGGCTTGACGCGCCCCTCGTTTTGAACTAATTTTCTTTTCGTGAGGGCAGCTCGATGCCTGTCCTCCTCCTCCTGCTTTTCTCAACCATGGCTCATCAATTCCAAAGCGGCGCCTTTTTCCATGGCCAAGCCGCATGGCACGGTCTCGGCACTGTTGTCGATGGTACCATGCCTGCTCGCGAAGCATTCCGCCTGGCCGATGCTGATTGGCAAGTGATCAGCACTCCCATCTTCGACCCCACTGGCACGCCCATTGAAGGATGGCAGCGCATTGCTCGCGCTGACACTGACGCCACTCTTAGCGTCAAAGCTGATTCCTACACCATTGTTCAAAACGAACAGCTCATTCGCATTGCAGTAGCAGTTCGCGAAGATATCACCATGGATGCCGTGGTCGTGCTCGATGGTGGCAAGAGAGTGGCATTTACTGCCCTAGTCAATCAAAGCGAAGCTGACGTGTTGCCAGGCGATAGCGTCTATCAATATCTTATTGGCTGCACTTCTCACGATGGAACAGTATCGTTCCAGACAATGTTCTCGCCCATTCGCGTGGTATGTCAAAACACGCTCTCTGCTGCATTGGGCCATGCAGAAAACAAGCGCATGGCAAAACGACGCATGAGCGTGCGCCACACAACTAATGCCAATGCAATCATTGAGAAACTGCCTGAAATCATTTGCTTTAAGCGTCAACAATTCACTGCTGGCATTGAAGAGCTGAAAATCATGGCCACCAAACCATGCCTGGCTGCTGATTTCCGCAAATATTGCGAAAACGTGTTTGCTGATCAATTGGCAGGCACAACTAATGACAAGCGCGGAGACAAAACCACGCAGCGCCCCAAGAAGCTGGAAGACCTTGCCTGTTGGGACAGCATTGCCAATAAATTCAATGGAGAAGGCATTGGCTTCGATATTAAAGGCGTGCAAGGCACCTATTGGGGCGCTTACCAAGCCGTCAGCGAATACCTCACGCATGATGCTGGCCGCAGCAAGGATGCCATTGAAAGCGCCCGCCAGCGCCTAGAAAGCATCTGGTGGGGCAATGCCGCCAATACGCTCACCAAGGCTCACCAGCTGGCTCTGGCCGCCTGATAAGCAGCGCTAATCAACGAGGGGCTTTACAGGCTCCTCGTTTTGAACTAACTTTAATTTCGTTGAGGGACGGAGACGTCCGCTTTTCCGGAGGCAACCATGGCTTATCCCGTTTGCTACAGCCAGCACAGTGACCCTTCTGGCTTGTTTCGCGTGACGGAACTGCTCCATTTCGCAGATGGCACTGTTGCTGAGCACTGCACCAAAACACGCCCAGCCTTGCTTGCCACTCCTTCCATCGTCTTTGCCTCTTCCCACTATCTGCAGAGCTGGCAGGACATTAACCCTTCCATCAGTAACGTTTCCTTCTCCTATCAGCGCATTTCTTGATCATGGCCAATTGCATCAACCCTCTCGTTCCCACCATCCACCTCAATGGCACTGGAGCCAACACTCTCCGTGAAGAATACGAAAAAGCATACTATGCCATTCAGGCAGCCATTGATGCACTAAGCGAAGCCACGCTTAACGGCCGCGATTTCTACCCTCAAGGCGACAGCGCTTTCTACGAAGCTCGCGATCAACGCAAAGAAGCCTTCTCCTGCTTGTACGCCGCTCGTGACTATGCAGGGAAGATTGTTGAAGGCATTAACGACCAGGCTCCTTTCTGACAATGACAAAAAAACGCGCCCCTTACAAGCAAGAAGCTCTCCCCATCAACCAACGCAATCTTTACACTTACGTGCTCTATCACAAAAGAAAACATCGCCATGCACCATGCTTTGTGCCGCGCATGCCCATGCAAAATTCCCGCCTTCCAGAATACCTCCGTGCCATTGAAGCTCTTGAGGAGCGTGGCCTGATCAAGGTGGATCGCTCAGCACCTGTCTACACCTCTTGGATTATCGACCTGCCTCAGTCCATTGCTCGTGATCCTCAATGGGGCTAGGGCTTGACAGGCCCGCCCAAATGGACTAAATTTCTTTTCGAACGGGGCAGAGATGCCCACCATCCTCAGGAGACAACCATGGCCTTCCAACGCACTCCCGAAAGCCAGAGCTTCGCTCTCATGGCTCCCAATCTTGATCTCGTAGAATTCACCACTTATCGCGATCGTGAATTTGTCCGTATTGAAAAATACACCCTGAAAATCGAAGGTGGTCGCTCCTGGCACATGCCTGATCGTAGCGAGCGTGCTTCCTATCCTTCCGTTGAAAAAGCTCGCGCCATTTGGCAAGAACTGCGCCAGCTTGGCTACAAGCCTCGTGCAGAATGGGGCTTCTAAAGGCTGTTTTCTTAATGGCCGCTACAGCGGCCTTCTTTTCTTCTTCTTTTTTCTCATGACTGTTTCTTTTGATCTGCACGACATTGATCAAGCAATTAATTATCTTGGCCTTGACCGAGACAATGGCTTATGGCTTAATGCTTCCGACAATGCCGTTTATTTGCATTTTGTGCTGTTAAAGCAAGAGCTTATTGATTTAATTAACGATGGAATAACAGAATGCTTGGACTGGCAGGATGATGAAGACAATTGGCACATGGTCGGTGATGACGGGCCTGAGCTGCCGGAAACCATGGTCCCTTGCCGCTACATCCTGGTCACCACTTGACACCAGGCCCGTTTCCGTCTAAATTTCTTTTCGTACAGGGCAGCGATGCCCCTCTTCTCTCCAGGATCATGAACCACCTCGTCTTCACCATGGATTGCTTCCGCCCCACAGAAGGTCAGTGGTGGCGTGCTTGCGCTCCTGCTGGCACTGAGCGTCGCGTGAAGCTCGTTGCCTCCTGCATGGGCTTCTGGCTCTGGACTGCAGACTTCCGCGATGCTCGCACCAGCAAGCTGCTCACCAGCAAGTTCTTCTGCACTCGCCCCAACAGCGAAGAGCCCGTGGCCTTGTTTGAAAGCGCTGAGGACCGCCAGCGCTGGATGGACAAGCAATGGCAACTCCAACAAGCCTCCTGATCCTCCTGGGGCCGCCATCAGCGGCCCTTCTCCCCTAGAACCATGCAAGACATCGTCCACATCATCGCCGTCTCAAACAGAGGTCGTAGCCGCATTGGCTCCACTATCACCACTGCCATTGTTGAACAAAACCATCACGATAAGCTTTTTATTGTGCTGCCTCAGCTCAATCAATGCCGGTGGATCAAAAAAGACAACGATCCTGATTTTCGCATCATTCACGAAGACTAATCTTTGAAACCATCATGCACACTGTTCGCTGCTTCTCTGGCAATGGCCCCTATTTCCCTCCCACGCAAGGCTGCTACCAAGCAGCCTCTCTCAAAGACCTCATCTTCCACGTGAGACAATGCATGGAAGACAATGAATGGGAAATAGGCGTGTTTGACGATAATGGCCAATGCAAAGGCATTTGGCAAGATGACGCACAAGCTATTCCCGATGGTGAAGGTGGAATGGTGCTAGAAAAGGCTTCTTATGTGCTTTATCGTCCTGGTGATATGAGCGCAGGACTCTGGAACCTGTCTTTGTCCAAATTTAAGAGAGTTTGATCATGCTTCTCATTGATTTCTTCTCGGAAGACTGCTGTAAGGGCACTGAACTAGTGGAAGGTTGGTATTTCTACGACGATGATAATGAAAGCATTGTTGGTGGGCCATATCCTCATGAAAAAGCGGCCATCGAGGCCGCGCACAATAAAGAAAGCTGGTGAAATAATTGTTAGCATGGCGAAACGATGCGAGATGCCAGTCCCGTATCGTTTCTAACCACTACCAAAGAAGCAGTTTGGCCATGGCTGAATATAAGCATAACAGTGTGCCTGAAGGATTCAAGGAGATCCCTGGGTACGATGGACGCTATTTCATCAATGAGAAAGGCGAGGTTTGGAGCGTAGCCAAATCAAGGCTCATGAGTCCGCAAACAGACGCCACTCATTCCTATCCATGGGTGTTATTGAGAGAAAATAACAAAGCTAAACCTCGTACTATCTATTACTTGATGCGCCTTACTTGGATGCCTCCCGCCCCTGGAGAAGTTGGGATAGGCGGAAGCAAATGGTGCGTAAACCATAAAGACGGAAACAAGCTCAATAGCCACATTTCTAATCTTGAATGGACAACCAACAGTGACAATATAAGACACGCATGGGAAAATGGCTTACAAGCATGCGGCGAAGCAAAGAAAAACGCTAAATTTACCTCACTGCAAGTGACAGCAATTCGCTTACGCGTTAAATACGGAGAAAGCGCTTATTCCATTGCAAAAGAATTAAAAGTTTCCCATAATGCAGTTAAGAAAATGTGTCGTTTTGAGAGTTGGCGTCATCAAGATCACAATCTAAATGGAAGGGTCCGGATGAAAAAAGTATTGCTGGATCCGGATGGAAAATGTATTGTTTGAAGGCGTTTCGGATCCGGCTAGCTGCCTAAAAGACCCGGCCAGCGGTGTATTTATGTCCTGGCCAGCGGTGTATCAGGCAATTTCCCACTATTCCCATAAAATCGTATAACGCTACCGTAGTATGCTCCTATGCTCCTATGCGCGTATAACGATAGCGTGATAGGCTCACTAGTACGCCTGTACCATAAGCCCTGCCTATCTGTAACATAAGCTCCGCTGATAGTACGCCTGCACTTGTGCCAGTCCGCCACTGTCACACAGTACGTTTGTACCATAAGCTGAGCCTATGGCTCCCATAAGCTGCGCTGATAGTACGCATGCACTACCCTGCCCGATTCTCCTGATTCCCGATCGCCAAACCGTAGTATCGGCCTCTGTGACGGATTGTGACAATCTCGCGATTCTGGGCGATTCTGTGATACCTGCTGCCGTGTTACAAAATGTGACAGTAGCTTGCGCTCGGTTCTGCGATATCACGATACCGTTGTGCGCTGTGGCCGTGTGACGGAATGTTGCAACGCTTGACGCAATGGTGGGCGCCATGGTACGCGCGGGCGCGATCGTTCTAAGGGTCGTGGCGACCATGGGAGGCAAGCGGGTGCCCGTACCGTATGGGCCCCCCTGCCGTCAAGGCAACGGCCGCCAATGGTGGACAGAATCATCTCCGCACACTGAGCCGATACGTTGCGCGATTTTGGCCTGTATGGTTTATGGCATCGGCGGAGCGATCCGCTGGCCCCTTTCAAACCATCCCCACCATGCACGCCGCCGCCATCACAGCCAAGCTCGCCGGCCTGTTTGCCGGTTCACTGCTGGCCCTGTTTGCTGTCAGTCTGGCATCGGAGGATCAGCGCCATTTTGTAGCCTGCCGCGCCACGGGCGCTAGCGCCGATGCTTGTCTGCTGCAGATCAGCGGCCGCTGATTTTCTAAACATTCAAAACAAACATTTTCACCACAGAAAAATGCCTGCAGTTCTGAATTCTCGCGCAAAAATGCCTGCCGATTTGGCAAGCATGGCCAAACAGTATAAGATCAGCCACCGTGATATCCTCTCAACCAACCCTAAAACAGAAAAAAGCGCCATCCAAACCTACATCCTACATTTGGCGCCCGCCGATATTTCAGGCGTTAACGTTTGCCCCGGCGCCGGCAATTGCAAAAAAATCTGCCTGCATTTTGCCGGGAATCCTGTCTATATGACAAACAAACAAGCCGCAAGAATTCGCCGCACCTTAGCCTATGCTGCTGACCCTAAGCGTTTTTCTATGATTCTCGTTTGCGCGATTCTAGACAAACTAAACAAAAATGACGGTGATATTGCCGTACGCTTGAATGGCACCTCAGATATTGCGTGGGAGAATGTAGATTTTTACGTTACGGCAGAATTTTCTACATTTTGCCGCCGCAAGTTCGGTTACGATCTGCCAATTGGTCAGCGTAACATTTTCGAGATTTTCAACATTATCTCTAGAGATAGTGGCCGGAGTGTAATTTTCTATGATTACACAAAAATCCGCCGCAATTGGCAAGAATGCCGCCGCTTAGGCTATCACCTAACGTTCTCGTTTGACGGTTGGCAGAATGCTGCCAATCTTAAGATTGCCGCCGATGCATTGAAAAATGGCGTTAACATTGCGGCCGCCTTTATGGTGAAAAAGGGAAAAACGCTGCCAACATTGGCGGAAGTGACAAGCATTGTTGGCGGTGATAACTTAACCTTTTTGCCTGTTTGTGATGGTGATTTGACTGATTTTCGCCCCGCTGATCCTATGGGCGGCCATATCATCGGGCTGCGCTTTAAACTGCCCCACGGCATTGCCTACACTGACGCCGAAAAATCAGCGTTTTGCATGTGATCAAAACGGCCGCAATTGCGGCCGCATTGTTTACCCTCTCACCATCCCACAAATGTTTTACCTTACCGCCGAAGAATGCGGTCACACTGATACCGTCGCAGAATTTGCCACCCTAGAAGATGCACAAGATGCGCTCAGTAGGTTATACGATGCGCTAGAAGATTGCCGGGGTTCCGGCTACTCCATCCGCTGTGCAATCTCTGAGCTTGAAGAGCAAATTAACAGCCACATTTTCGCCCTTGAATGTGAAGAATAGCAGCGGCCCCTAGCAGCCCCTACAGGGCCCCTGATCAGCGCCCGGCATGCTCCTATCCTGCCGGGCTTTATCGTGTCAGGCTGGCGATCCTAGGGGCCCCTGGCGGCCTTGCTACTGCTGACAGGGTGAGCGGTTAGGGGATCAGCAACGATGGTACAGGCGTTCTACCGCGTGGATCATAAAGGCGGCATCCTGTCAACCCCCTTGCGCCATCAGGATTTCTGATGGTTCAGGCCTTGATGCCGGGCCCGGTGCCATGCGAGGATGGAGCAAAGCCACAGCGCGGTAGCGGCCGGGTTGAGCGCGAGAGGCTCGGGGCTACCCCTCCGAAAAGTGGCGCCATTTTTCATCCGATTTTTTGCCTCTAAGTATAAATACCTAGTCAAAAATCCAGACTATTTACGAGGGCTTCTCCCACTGCTTTTGTTATTAGTTTTAGTTCTTCGTGAGAGGCATCATTTTTGATGGTATTAGCGCGATGACTAATTATCCACACATTGCCTTTAACGTAGCCTTTAGAGGGGTCAATGCGATCGAGGGAGGGGCTATTAGGGAGGCCGCCACCAGTATTACCGCGACAACACGACCATTCTAATTTTGTGCCAAATATTGGACAATGGGACGGAACAAGAGAGCGAATGTATTTATGATCTATGTTGAAGGGAAGATTTTTATCGAGAGCCCGCTGGCGAGCGCGAGCAATCATTTTACATGTCATTGTCAGCACGGGGTTTTGTTGTTTGTATTGCCATTGGCATTGTTTACATTCCGTGTGAATGCCATTGGGAGCGTTCTTGCTCCTTGGAAACCGATCAATGCTTTTATAAAGCAAGCATTTAGAGCAGATTTGGCCTTCAATCACGATGCGAGGGAAATACTGTCGAGACTATAGCGAGCAAAACGTAGTGTTTATACGCTGAATCAAGCTCTCGCAGAGAGCGCAGATGAAGCGTTTCCTGCTATCTAGCGAACGTAGCCCCAAAGGCGGAGTGGAGAACAATTATTAGAAAAAACAATTATCAGCATTCCCTTTTCATTGTTCTTGGTCTAGCTAAAGGCGGCCCTAAAGCCGCCGTTCCTACTTTCTAAATATTGTCACCTCCTGTTTTTAAACCTGTCCCGCTGGTACGCACAATTTCAGCGCACTATTACATAGGGTCTAGTGCAGCCTTTTTTTGTTTCGCTAGATCTTTTGTTTTACTAGCTTTTTTGTTTTCCGCCGCTTTTTGGTGCATCGCCCTTGGGGGGCTAGTCAAGTAACGCGGCTAGTCTAGTTTTTAGTGCATCGTCACTTTCCTGGGCATCGTTCCGTCCTTTAGGGACTTCACTTGTCGAGAACGTGACTGATCTAGCGGCACTGGCTTAGCAGCGTTACTAGAAGAATGCTAGACGCTGCTCCGCTTATGGCTATCATAACACTCGCCGTTGGGCTGCTGTTTTTCCCAGTGTTCCCGATCCTGCTATGATCGGGCATGTGGGTTTTTCTTGTATCAGGATGAACAGTGCCAAATGGCTGATTTTTTCCCATTGGGCTTCGAGCGATACGATGCTGCGGCTTGATTGCACGGACGATCCTGCTGCATTGTTGGAAGGACTGTTGCGTGCTCATCACGATCCGCTGGTAGTCGTGAAAGCTTTTCAGGCAGCAGGCAGGAAAGAGAAGGAGCTGGCGGAGAAATTTGCCGATTGTCATAAGTTTGATAATTGGTATGTGCTGCGTCCTAAGCTGAAGCGATTTTTGGAGAGTGAAGCACTTTGCGAAACGTTGCTTTTGAAGCGAAATTGTTCTTTTGAGCATCGTCGTTTGCGTTGGTCTCCAGCCGAACCAAATAAGCAGCAAATGCTTATAGAGGCCTGCATGGACAATGAGCTTCCTGGTTTTGTGAAAAATGCAGAACGATTTATTTTGTGGGCCATTGATGACTTAGCCCAATCTGGCGAAGTTTGCTATCCAGGATTATTGATTAAGCATCCCGCTAATCGTTTTTATAAGCCAAAGACAATTTATAACAGCATTAATCTTCTGGCTGAAGAAGGGAGAATTGTGAAGACAGAATCTAGGAGGCTGGAACTTAGCGATGCAGCTCAGGAGGAAATTGATGGACTAAAGAGAGTCTGGGAATTGAAGCAAAACAAAAGGAGGAAAAGCTTGCGCGTGTGAAACAGAAGTTTGTATAAATAATTGCTTCTCGCGGCCAATGAAACAATTAGCTTAGAGAGACTATACGGAATTGGCCATGTTTAGTCTTCCCGAGCGTCAGCCAATGATGATTGGCCAGTACAAACTATGGCCATGTTTTAGTAAGCCAGAGTTTCAATGGTTTGCGGCAATAGATGGCAAGCCTTGTTATTTCCGCTCGTTAAATGATGCGCGATTGTTTGTCGCAGATTTAGTCTCAAATGAGGATGAGGAGAATCTTTGTGACTAGGAAGCGTAAGGGAATTTTCTGCTTTTGCATGGACTAATTGCGTTAGCTTTATGCAGTTGGTTTTTCGGAGGCCGGAAGGCCTCTTTTGTTGTCTATGGCTCTCAAAGAAAAAGCACGCTGCGAAGCAATTGCACGAACTGGACGCGTAGAAGACTGGCTGAATAATCCTGATAGTCGCCTGCCCGTTAGCTGCACTGTTTTTAACGTAGAGGATTCAATGGAGGGGCCAGATGGTATTGAAGCATCTTGGCGGTTTGTTAGTCACGGGCTGCGCAATGGTGCGGGCGTCGCTGTTCATTTGTCTTCTCTCCGTGAAAGGAATGCTGAAAATGGCAAAGGCTTGGTTGCAAGCGGGCCAGTAAGCTTCGGCAAGATTTATTCCACGCTTAATGAAATTTTGCGCCGAGGAGGCATCTATAAGAACGGGGCCGTAGTTTTGCATATTGACTATGACCATCCTGATGCTCTGGAATTTGTTGAAGCTTCGCGAAATGAACTGCCTTGGGTGAAGCGTTGTATTAACGTGGATCAAGATTTTCTGGCTAAAACCACTGCTGATTTCCGTGCTGCATTGTTAAAGGGAATTGGTAGTGGAGATATTTGGCTGAATAAGATTCGCTTTAATGCGCAAGGTGAGCGCATTCGTGCAAATGTTTGCCTGGAAGTTTATCTTCCGCATCGTGGCACTTGCCTGCTGCAACATATTAATCTTGGCGCCTGCTCAATTGACAATGTTGAAGGTGCCTTTATGGAAGGCATGAAGCAATTGTGCGAGCTGCATCCTACAACTGGCGTGGGTGATACGGGCGAATATCTTCCTCCTTCCATTGACAGGCAAGTGGGACTTGGCGTGCTTGGCCTAGCTAATTTCCTTGCCATTCATGACATTAGTTATGAAGAATTTGGCCATGCGCTGGATGCTTATTTAATTGATGATGCGACAAATTGGCGGGAATTCTGGATGAATACGACGGCTGGCAAGGCGGTATATGCTTTGCATAGGGGAATTATGGGCGCAGCAGTGATTGCTAGGAAGCATCAGATGGAACGTGCCTTTTGCATTGCTCCCACTGCATCGTGTTCTTATCGTTATCTTGACACTCGGGGCTTTACTACGGCTCCTGAAATTGCTCCGCCTATTGCGCGTCATGTTGATCGAGACTCTGGCACGTTTGGCGTGGAAAGTTTTGACTATGGCGAAGTGGAAACGGCTGCAGAAGTGGGCTGGACTAATTACAAGCGCGTAGCAAATGGCATTGTTCAGTTATATCAGCGCACTGGTCTTTTCCATGGCTATTCGTATAACAGTTGGTCAGATATGGTTATTTACGACGAAGAGTTTCTTCGTGATTGGCTAGAATCTCCTCAGACGAGCCTGTACTACAGCTTGCAAGTTCTTCCGGACACTCAACGGAAGGATGATGCATACGCTGCATTGGATGACGACTTTAAGAGCATGTTTGGCTTAGACGACGAGTCTGAAGCTGAAGGCCCTTCAATGTCTTGTAATCTAGAGGCTGGATTCTGTAGCAGCTGCGCAGAATAAAAAAAAGAAGGGGGCTCAAAGGCCCCCTTTGCTTTCCTCACTTCCGAATTTTAGCGCGTATTACGAAAATGACTGTCGCAACGAAGAGCCCCTATTTGCAGATGATCGCCAAGAAGCGTCCGTGGCAAGCTGTGCCCGTTAGCAAAGGCAAGCTTAAGGAAGGCGGCGAGGATACTATTTATTCTCTTCTTGCATTGCGTCATTTGGAGCTGCCCGTGAAGGACTTTCTGGAGCAGGGGCTAGCTCGTGATTTGCCTTCTACGCCTGGCGTTGTTGAAGCTCTTCGTCACAATCAGGAAGACGAGCAGCGGCATGATGAAGCACTGAACTATGTAACTGCTGCGCATGGCACTAATGACAAAGCAGAGAAGGAAATTAAAAATATTTTGAAAGCTTGGCAAGAGCATCCTGCCCACCCTATTTTGAAAGCTGCCATTTTGGAACGGAGTATTTTCTTTGTTGCATTGCCATTTTTTCGTTTTAACGGAGACATTGGTATTCGCACAGTAGCTGCTGACATTAGTCGTGATGAGATTACGCATGTGGGAGTGCATAGTCTTGTTGCTACGGAGCTTGAAGAAAAGGCTGGCGAAAGCTTGAACAAATTGCGTCGTGCCACTGCATTATGGGCATTTGACGGACTTAAGGGAAGCAATGATAAATGGCTGGATAAAGATTTCTGGCTGCGTCAAAGCGACAATTTGTTTGAGAAAGGGAAAGCAGAGGAGCTGAATGATACGCAGCGGAGCCGGATGCCTGCCTTTTTCGAGGCGGCAAATAATGATCTTCCAAGTTATGGTCGTTCTTGACGCTATAGTTCAAATCATTGCTAATTGCTCATGAACAAGGTTGACGTTGTAAATCGCATTGCCGCTCAAACTGATTTCTACCAAAAAGATATTAGTCGAATGATTGATGTTTTCATGGAAGTAGTAATGGAGGCAGTAGCAGAAGGTCGCTCTGTGAAATTCAAGAAATTTGGCACCTTTGAGCCTCGTGTACATAAAGCACGTTTAGGAATGAATCCCTCTACACAGCAACGTATTCCAGTGCCAGAAAAAAAAGTGGCTCGATTTGATCCTGCTCAAGAATTTAAAAGGAAGATGCTGTCAATTGAAGAATCTGTTGAATGAATTGACGCTATGCTTGTTGAGTTCCCGCTCTCTTTTGATCGGGCTCAGTTGGCCGCTGATGCGCCGGGGACCCATTCGGCAAGCGCGAAGGCCTGGGGTAAGCCTCTGTTTGGATACGCCTGGTTAACTCACAGCCCGATTGTCGGTAGGCCAGTCACGCTTGCTCCATCTAACACCCCCTAAGCCTCTCCACGATGCTCAAACCTGGGGGTCACTGGCTCTTTAGAACTTTCGCCTAGTCCGAGACAATTGGAAAGTACGGCTACTGCTGCTGCAGAGCGATGCAGGTTCGAATCCTGCCTAGGCGCTTTATGATGATCTTCTTCTCCATTGGCAAATGGCTCAATTCCGCATTGTTCAGAAGCCATCAATTGTTGACCCTCGTAAGGCCATGTATGAAGTGCAAGAGAAGGAGCTGTTGTGGTGGTGCTATCGAAACGTGTTCCATGATGTGAAAAACGCAGAGGAATGGATTATTAATGCATTGGAAAGCCTTGACAGGCCTTTTGTTAAAACCTGCGTAGTAAGTGAATACAAATCATGAGCGCTTTCGTTTCTTCTGATTGGCATTTGGGTCATGCGAAGATGCTTGAATTTTTAAGGCCTGACGGCAGTCGTCTAAGGCCTTTTTCTTGCATTGAAGAAATGCACGAAACACTTATTGAGCGTCATAATAAGGTGGTCAACAAGAAAGATAGAGTGTATATTCTTGGCGACGTAGCCATTCCTCGTTCTGTATTGAAACTGCTAGATAGGTTTAATGGCAGTAAAGTGCTAATCAGGGGAAATCACGATATCTTTCGCCTACAGGATTATCTTCCGTATTTTCATGATATTCGCGGAGCCTTTTTCCGTGATGGACTTATTTATACACACATCCCCGTACATACAGACAATCTACAGGGGCGATACATTGGCAACGTGCATGGCCATTTGCATTGTCATCGTATTTTGGACGACAACAAGCAAATAGATGGGCGTTACTTTAGCGCTTGTTTAGAAGTGAATAGCTTTGCGCCAGTAGCATTGGAAGACATTAAAGAATATTTCCGCCATGGAAAACAGGCGCACGTTTAACACGCCTATTAGAGAGCCATGGAACGCGCCCATTCATAATATTCTTAAAGCCATTGATAGTCATATGGCCTTGTATTTTGCTCATCACGATCCGTGGCATTTAGAAAAGGCGGCTATGCTCAGGGCTTATCTTCATGAACTAAAAACTTACATTCATGCAAAGGAAAGTGTGGCGGATATGGGCGAAAGCATTGGGGAGCAAAGAAACGTCTTGTAACAAGGAGGCAGACAGGATTGCCTTATTGCGCACTTTCATCTTTGCATCGTATTTAATTACTAATTGCTTTATTGTTGCTGGCGTTATGCGCCATTGGGACGATGGGAAATGTAGCCTTGAGGCTACACGGGAGAGTCATAAGGAACCATAAGACAACAAAAAAGGAGCTTTCGCTCCCTCTTTCATCATGCCTTCGGCGGGATTCGAACCCGCATGGGAGAAATTCCCTACGGATTTTAAATCCGTTGCATAAACCAGTTCTGCTACGAAGGCTCAAGAGAACTAAGGAGGCGAGAGCGGGGCTTCAATCCGCCTTTATACGCCATTTAACCATAGGTCGGCCCATGGCCTTAGTTCTGGATGGTCTGTAGGACTTCTTCCCCAAGAAGCCCATTGTTAACGCTGGCCAGCGTGCTTCGCGAAAGCTCTAAGAGCATAGCAGGGTTAAACGTCGTATTCGCGACAATCTTGAGCGTCGGGATGCTTTTGGCAATATTCTTCAAACGAGCTTTCGCTTTCCTGAAGGCATCGCTCAAGACCTTCCGTAGTCTTAAGACACTTCAAATGCAGGCGGAGTTTAGGAAGGAGAGTGGGCATGTATAAATGCTCGGCGGCAAGAAGCTGAAGAGCTGTTTGTCTTGACACGCCATTTTCAAGAAGAAGAACAAGAAACTTAGTTTCCTGCATAGTTAATTCGCAATAAGTCACATCATGACGGAACTAATATTCGAAAATCATACTAGGAGATAAGACTTTCGATCCACGCAATATCATCGTCTTTGCTTGCGGCGAGAATAGCACCAGCCATGGCAAAAGCTAAGTCGTCAATGCCAGTAGCTTTGCCGCCGGTAACAGTCCATTGCCCACTAGGTTTGTAGATAACAGTGAGGTTTTTAAGCTGCATAATTGCTTTTTCGTGGCGATAAAGATTGATTTGCCCTGCATTAAACAGCTCTCGCATTTTGCTAAAAGCTTTCATCTTGGAACTAACAGTCCAAGTAAGTTCAGTGATGGGAAGATCAGTTGCAAGTGTTTGAATGGTGCCAGCGCTGTTGAACTGGTCCATCACAATAGTGTCAAAGATATAGAGGCGATGTTGCTCCTTAATCCAATCTTCCACTGCATTGATATTTACTTCCATCCTTCCATTGATTTCAAAATCAGCAACAAAAGAATGGAACTTATCAACAACTAACGTGCCGTTTTCAAAATGAACAATACAAGCAGTGTAATCATCACGGCCAACGCCGCCCCTGGCAGGGTCAAGGGCCAAGACATAAGCACCTTGGAACTGTGGGCGTGGAGGTAGGACGGCTCTACGATCGTCGATGCAAGCGTCAATAACATCACTAGCTACGAGAGCCGAAAGATTGCTGGCGAACTGCGCCCCATATTCGACTTTAAATTTCTCTGGGTCTCTTTGACGCTCTGTGTCAAGAAACTCTTGCGAAATGCTTGGATTCATTTCCCAAGTGGGCAGGTTCACGGCCTGCATAAAAGGGAAACGTCCTGATGATGCTTCTTTGAAATGTTGGTAGAAGATGCCGTCAGTTAGCCATGGAGAGGATAGTTCAAGGATGCGTCCTTTGCCTCCGAACTGGGCAATGGCTGGAGAAAGTGCGTCGTAAATGCCGCGACCACCATTGTTGGCATCGCCTTCATTGGCAAAAGCAAGCTCGTCAAATACTGCTCCGGCACAAGCCAAGCCACGAGCAGCGCGGCCGGAAGTGGGAATGGCTTTAAACACGCAATTGTTGCTAATTTCAATGATGTCAGCAGTTTCGCGAACAATTTCTTGAGCGAAGGGACTTTCAATAATGAGCTGACGGATGTTGTTGAGAGCAATGCGAGCTTGATCTTGAGAGTTTGCAATTGTTACCACGTACCATCGCTCTCCTTTTCTGACGCGTCTACGAAATTCTTCTTCTAGGACGAAGCACATATAGATGCAGGCAATAGCTGCCATGAGCGTTTTGCCAGAGCGTCGTCCGAGAGCCCATACTGCATGGGACATACCCGGCTGGAAAAATTCATCAAGAATTTCAGCTTGCTTGGGGTAGAGAGTGAGTTGAAGAGCGTGTTTAGCAAAGTCTGAGCATTTAAGCATTGTATTTTCTAGAAGATGCACAGCATGTGCATGAATACAAGCCAATCTATCCAGCTTTTAGAATGGGAACAATACATGGTGGCCTGAAAGTATCAATGGAAAAAGAAGGCGTGGATTTAGGGCATGTTAGTGAAGGAGGCATTCGTGCTGATGGGCTTCAAAATGTGCTGATTGGCATGGGAACGGGCCGTGATAAGGCTCAATACACCAAGACAACGGCCACTGTTTTCCTGGCTCAAGAGGAGCTGGAGAATTTATATGGAGAATGGCTTCCCCGTCGCATTGTTGACATTTATGCAGACCAAGCCACGAGGAAAGGCTTCAAAGTGTTGTTTGGCGGCGATGGTGTTAATGCAGAAGAAGTGCAAGGCGTAGAGCAAATTATTGAAGATCTTTACATTCTTGAGCATTTAAACTTGGCTGCAAAGAATTCTCGTCTTTATGGCGGCGCTTGTTTGCTGCTATTTATTGATGATGGGCGTCCTGCTTATATGCCCGTAGATAAAAAGAACATTCGTCGCATTGAAGAAATTGAATGTTTAGACCGTTGGCAGATTGCGCCTGTTATTAACGAAGAGAATTTATACGACTATTCCAAGGCAACTTACTATCAAATTATTTCTGGCGACTTAATTAACGAGCCCACTCTCACCTACATTCATAAGGACAGAATTTTGCGGTTTGATGGGGATTGGCTTCCCTATCGCATTCGTCAACGGAATTATGGCTGGGGCATGAGCTGCTTACAAACTGTCTATGACAGTTTCCGGCATTATTGGACTGGCCTTAATTCTGCCGCCACGCTTCTCACTGAATTTGACATTTTCGTGCATAAAGTGAGGGGCTTGGCTGCAATGCTTGCTGCTGGTAAAGAAAGCTCCATTCGCGATCGTTTACAAGTGAACGATATGAGCAAGAGCATTTATCGCGGCTATGCAATTGATGCGGAAAAAGAAGAGCTTGAATTTATTAGTCGTAATTTTGGCGGCATTGGGGAAGTGTTAGAAAAGCTGCGCGTGGATATTATTGGCGCGAGCAAAATTCCTCACACTGTTTTATTTGGCGAAAGTCCTAGTGGGCTTGGCGCTACTGGTCGTAGTGAAGAGCGAGATTTCGCCAAAACGCTTGCTGACTATCAGAGCGTCCATTTCAAGCGTCACATTAAAAAGCTGATGGAACTGATCATGCTGAGCAAAGAGGGGCCAACAAATGGACAGCTGCCCGATTCTTGGCGCATCGCCTTTAATCCATTGTTCGAGCTTAATGAGCGCGAAATGGCAGATGTGCGTGCGCGTGTAGCGGCCGTAGATGGGCGTTACATCCAACTTGGCGTGTTGAGTCCCAAGGAAGTGGCAGACGCTCGTTATGGGGGCAGCGAATGGTCAATGGAGCTGACTCTGGATCCGTCCGTAGTGCGGGAACTTCCTGCTCAAGCTGGGGGTGGTTCCACTCAAGGGAAGAGTGGTTTAGCAGTGCCTCCTGGCGGTCGCGATCCAATGGACCAGCAAAATGGCACGTTGCCAATGGACGGCAGTCGGGAAGTTCAAGATGCTGCCGGCCTTTATCTGCCTCGTGATTTAGAAGAAATTAGGGGAGACGTGGAATTCACTGATAAAGAGCTTCACAAACAAGCAGTGGCTGCAGCAAAAGCAAAATTTAAAACTTGGCCAAGTGCAGTTGCTGGCGCTTATGTTACGCAGAAATATAAAGATTTGTACAAGCGTAAGCATGGTTCAATGGAAGGGGCCTTCAAGGGAAAGAAAAAGACGGCCGAATATTTCAAGAAAGACGCTGAGCCATTAAAAACCAGTGGCCTCATTCTTGCTGACATTGACGAAGCTTCGTTAATTGATGAAGAAGACATTTCTGCTGCATTGAATCAATGGAAGCAAGAAGCGCCTGAGCGCTTTAAGGATATCCTGGAGGCAGAGGATGACCAGCCTCAATGATCTTTCCCAATTCGCTGATGCCATTGTCCGCTTTGATCAATCATCCTGGCGCTACGACCCTATCAGTGGTAGGTATCGCGGTGCTAATGGACGTTTCCTCAGTCAACGTGCTGTGGAGGCATTGGTGGATGGTCGAATTAACAAGCTTGCTGCTGCTTTACGTCGTTATACAGACATGCTTAGTCGCGGCGATATCACGCTGGATCAGTGGCAATCATCTGTAAGAGAAGCTCTTAAGCTGACGCATGTTCAAGCAGCAATTATTGGTAATGGCGGAAAGGACACTATGGTTCAAGCGGACTGGGGGAGGATTGGGCAGCGTCTCCGCGTGGAATATGCTTACTTACAGGGTTTTGCTCGCGATCTTTTGGATGGCCGCGTTTCTCCTGCCATGGCTCTTGCTCGCATCAGCTTATATGCTCAAGCTGTGCGAGGCTCTTATTGGGAAGGTGCCACAATTCGGCAAGGGAAGCAAGGATATAGCTTAATGAGAAGGATTCTCGATAGCCAAGCCAAGCATTGTCAGGATTGCTTGGACTATGCAGCACGAGGCGTGGTTCCAATGGGCAGTTTGCCACTTCCCGGACAACGTTGTGCATGTCGTAGCAATTGCAGGTGTAGTGTGAAATATTTCCGCCAACAAATGCCGACTGTGCAAGTGTAAAAACCACCATTAGTATTGGGCAAGCTTATTTGCCTCTATGTCAAAAATACTTTACTGCGGGGATGCGTTTGTAGAAACCGGGTTTGGAAGAGTTGCTCAATACCTACTTCCCGCATTGGCTAAAGAGCATGAAGTGGTAGTGCTCGCGGTCAATCATCATGGTGACCCTCATCCAGAGACGAAGCAATACAAGGTTTATCCCGCCATGCTGCATGGCCACGATCCATTCGGGAGTCATCGCATTGCAGGAATTATTCAAGCAGAAAGGCCGGATCTAGTTTGGGTGACTAATGATATCTGGATTGCGCTGCAGTTATGGGAACGAGCTAAACCATTAAAGGAGCAATTTGGCTTCAAATGGTTTGTTTATACCCCCATTGACTCCTATGGGCTATTCCCGGACCTCGCTGCGCCAATGATGGAATGGGATGGGCTCGCCACTTATACGCAATTCGCGAATAAAGAATTAAAAACGATGGGCTATACAAAGCCCGTGGACATTATTGGCCACGGCACTGACTTTGATAAATTCTTCCCGCTGGACAAAATGGAATGTCGGCGCGAGCTTGGCGTGCCGGAGGATGTATTCATTGTTTTCAACGGCAATCGAAATCAACCGCGTAAGCGCATTGATCTTACATTGAAAGCATTTATTAAATTTGCGAAAGATAAAGACGATGCGCGTTTGTGGCTCAATATGGGCAGCAAAGACTTGGGGTGGGACATCGTGCCATTATTTAAGCGCATTGCTCGCGATGAAGGATACGATGCTACTGGCAAGTTGATTTTGACAAGTCCTTCGTTCTCAACAGATAATTGCCTGCCCATTGAACAGTTAAATAAAGTTTATAACGCTTGTGATATTGGCATTAACACTTGCATTGGCGAAGGGTGGGGCTTGGTTAATACAGAACATGGATCTGTTGGCGTGATGCAAGTGGTGCCGGATCATACGAGCCTGGCTGAAATCTTTGATGAATTGCCGCGCATTCCGCATAATGCCATTGAAACCGATAGGAATTATGGCCTTGATCGCTACCTCCCTGATCCTGAAGCAGCCGCAGAAATCCTTACTTACTACTACGACAATCGCGAGGCCTTGAAGAAGCATGGGCAATGGTGCTATAAGCGCATGCGCGAAGAGCCTTTCACTTGGCCTTACATTCAGAAACAATTACTTAGCACTGTCAATCGCGTCTTAAACGAGACTAAAACCAAGACTACTTTTAAAGGCTTTGGCACTCCCGCTCGCATTGGTTGATCATGCAAATTTCACAAATCTTTCTTACTACCAATCCAGAAGAAAAGCTTTCTCCTTTTCTGGAATATGCCACTGGCACCATTGATTCAATTTTTCCCCAAGCCCACCACAAGATTTATAACAATGATTCTCTCCGTGCTTTCATTGCTGATAATTATGATTCTGACGTTTTATGGGCTTACGACTCTTTACGTCCGTTCTCTTATAAGGCAGACTTGGGGCGCTTCTGCCTCCTTAATCACTTCGGCGGCTGGTATTTTGACATTGGCGTTAGGGCTGTTAACGCTGTGGACATTGGCGATCGAATCAAATTCCTAGCCTTCCGAGACATTCAACGCTTTAGTTATACAAGCTGGGCATGCGCTACTACTGTTCTTTATTCTCAGCCAGACAATAAAGCTTTGCAAATTGCCATTCAAAAAATTGTGCAAAATTGCAAAGAAAAATATTATGGCATCACTCCATTGTGTCCCACTGGCCCCACGCTTTTAGGGCAAGCGTTGGCAGAAAATGGCAGTCAAGCTGATTTTGTTTATGGCGATTATCTTGAGCTTACTCCTACGCATCAGCAGAAAAACAGGGCATTCGTCTTGCCAGACGGCACAATTATGGCCTGGAGTAAACCGGCCGGTGGCGGTGATTTAACTGGGCTTGGCGCAAAGAGCGTTAACAATTACAATGAGCTATGGGCCGCTAAGCAGGTGTATGGCAAATAATTCGCCAACGCTTTATTGTTGCTGCATTGCTGATCAACCGCCTCGTTTCACTAGCACTAATGGCACTATTGTGCCCGTGCTTGGCGGGGCGGCTTTATGCAGCGATGCAGAAAAATACAAGAAAATGGGCTGGGAGCTTGACGATGAAGGCCAGAATTTCTCCACGCTTAATGATATCTTTGGTGATTTAACAGTGCTTCTTTGGGCATGGAAAAACAAGAATGACAGCCATTTAGGCGTATGCCAATATCGAAGGCCATGGAATGACGATGAAGTGGGGAACAGTGAGGAGGATGTGCTTTACGTGCCACCTCCTGCTGTGTTTGGCAGTGTGCGTCGGCAGTACGAAGACTGTCATTCCATTTTCCCCGCCTACGCCATTTCCATGGACCTGGCCCATCGCAAGCGCATTCCACTGACGCCTGAAATGGTTGACTATGCATGGAATCAGCATTTGTTTCATGGATGCAATATGGCAAGAGGTCCTAAGGTTTTGTTTGATAAATATGCTGAATTAGTTTATGAAACAATGCAACCGTTTTACGTGGAGAATATGGAACTTTGCCGAAGCCTTCAAGGGTATCAACGTCGATCAATTGCATTCACTGCTGAGCGTATGATCACGGCATTACTTCTGCATCGCGATCATTTCTTTGGGCATGGAAAAGTGAAAGAAGCTAACATTGGTTTTATTGGTTAATGGAGTCATGACTAAAAAAGAAAAACAGGCAAAAGTTGCCAAAGTAATGCGGGAATTTAAAGCTGGCACCTTAAAAGGTAGTGACAAGAAAGTTGTAACCAATCGGAAACAGGCCATTGCAATTGCTCTCTCCGAAGCTGGCATGAGCAAGCAAGACAAAAGCGATGAATACTGGGATGCCTATATTGACACCATGATGTGCATGGAAGTCGAGGAGCCCGAAGAAGAAATGGGCCAAGAGGAAATGGAAGACTAAAATGGCCAAAGTTAAAAAGAAAATTGCTTGACTCTTAGTGTTTACGGAGCCACTGGTATTATTGGCTCCTATTTTTCTGCATTATTTCCGTGTTTGCCTGTAGGGCGCGAACGCTTAAAACCACGCAGCAAGCGCGTTCTCTATTTGATTAGCACCACGACCAACAGCACATCAACTCCTTGGATTGATACCGACACCAATCTCACTGCATTGATGAAACGGCTAGACGCATGCCGTCAAGCAGGAGTGGAGGAATTCAATTTTGTAAGCAGTTGGTTTGTTTATGGGCGTCGTGAGACGACAATGAGAGAGGATGATAATTGCTTCCCGCATGGCATCTATTCAATGACAAAATGCTTCGCGGAAGAACTGGTTATTGACTATTGCGCTAGCCATGGCATGAAATGGAGGATATTCCGTCTAGGGAATGTTTATGGAGGGCCTGACAATGGAAGCATGAAGCGAAACGCTCTTCATTTTTTAATAAACAAACTGGCAATTAATGAGCCAGTGGTGGTCATTAAGGAGATGTGTCGTGATTTTATTCACATTGTGGACGTGTGCCGTGCCATGTATTTGCTGAGCAACAAAGCTCCGCATGGTCAAGTTTTTAACATTGGCAGTGGCCGGTATGAATTTTTAGAGGACATCGTTTACGAGGCTCGCGATATTCTTGGCTCTCAAAGCGAAATCTCCTCTATTCATGCCGATGGAACTGAGCAGTCTGTTTTCATGGCACTAGACTGCGGCAAACTTCATGCTGCTGGATTTCGTCCAATGATTGATTTCCAGCAGGGCTTGCACGATCTATGCACACTCCGCAGGTTCTCTACTCCGGGCCATATTTTGACGGACAAGAAATTGAGGCAGCTATTGCCTGTTTAAAAGAAGGCGGTTGGTTACCGTCTGGTCCAAACGTGGCCAAGTTTGAAAAAGCTTTTTCCAAGAAATTCCATTTTGCGGAAAGCTTAATGGTTAATAGTGGCAGTTCTGCCAATTTGATAATGATTGCTGCATTGAAAAAATATTTTGAATGGCCAGATGGCGCTGAAATTATCGTGAGTGTTGTTGGCTTTCCAACGACTGTTGCGCCTATTCTTCAAAATAATCTTGTGCCGCGTTTTGTCGATATTGAATGGCAATCTCTTAATTGGGACTTAAAGCAAGTCCAAGATGCAATTAATGAGAAGACAGTGGCAATTTTTAGCAGCCCTGTACTTGGCAATCCATATAACATTACGGCATTGCATGATATTTGCGAGAAAGCTCGTATCAAAATGATTGCGGATGGCTGTGATTCGCTAGGCACAAAATGGCAAGGTGAATGGCTTTCTGACTATTTCATCGCATCGTCTTGCTCGTTCTATCCCGCCCATCACATTACGACGATGGAAGGAGGGATGGTTTCGTCCAATCTTCCTGGATTCAACAAACTTGCTCGTAGCTTCGCTTGGTGGGGCCATGATTGCTATTGCGTGGGCAAGTGCAACTTGCTTACTAATGGAACCTGCGGAAATCGCTTTGATAAATGGCTAGAAGGATATGATGCGCCAGTTGACCATAAATACGTCTTTAGTACCATTGGTTACAACTTAAAACCTCTGGATTTGCAAGGTGCAGTGGGCCTTGTTCAGTTGGAGAAGTTTGACGACATCCACGAGCGCCGTCGTAAGCATTACCGTCGCATTGCTTCCATGTTTAAGGGCTATAGTCCTGAAGTGAGAGTGGTGGATGAACTTCCCGATGCAGAAACAAGTTGGTTTGGCGTGCCGCTTGTATTCCAGCGCAAAGAAATCAAACACGGTTTGCAGCGCTATTTAGAAGACAATGGCGTGCAAACTAGGAACTACTTCGCTGGCAATCTGCTTCTGCATCCTGGGTATAAGCATTTAGGCAATGCGAAGGGCTTTCCCAATGCTTATGAAGTGTTGGATCGTGTGTTTTTCTTGGGCAACCATCCAGGTCTCCAAGAAGAGCATTTCGCTCACATGGAAAAAACCATTCAAGCTTTTCTGGATGAAAAAATTAGCGCTTTAGATGGCTATTCCGTTTCCATGGTCGGACAGTAAGATTAGGAAAAACAATCATCATGAGTGAATTCGTGCGCGTCATCGAGGAAGAAGATGAAGGCATCGGCGTGATGCAAGCATTGTCCATCCTTTCTGCCAATGAACATCGCAACACTTCTCGATGGGAATTAGTGGAGAAGCAATGCTTCAAGAATGGTCGTTTAGACGAGACGCACATTTATGTGATGAGCGTTTACGACAAGCCTGATCCTCATTTTGACCCAACTAAGTTTTTAGTGTTTGAAATTGAAGCAATGGCGAAGGCATACATTATGGAGGGAGTGGAAGAGCAGATTCGCTCTATTCAAGATGACGATGATGACGACGACTGACGTGCATTGAGAATGAACGAAGGGTAGCCCATGAGCCACAATACGCTTATTCCGTAGAGGCCACTAAGAGTGCGAATTTGCACGCAATCTGGAGCGAGAAGTCCACGTTCAATTCGAGAATAGGAACTCTGACTAATGTGAAGAGCTTTAGCCACGTCTTCTTGAGAAAGCCCGCTATTAAGGCGGGCTTCTTTTATGCGACAAGCTATGAGAGCACGAGCTTCTTGATGTGGCATTTTAAGCACATCCGCATTGCTCCTTACCAAATACATCACTTTCTAGTCTGTCCTGCATAATCTCACAAAGTATAACAATCTTCAATTGATAAAGTGAGGATATGAGCACTATTTCTTGCCGCTACGATTTTGCTCCCATTGAAAAATACGAAGTGACGCCGGAAGGCTATCTTCGTGCATGGGCGTCAATTGCGCGAACTGGCATTCAGCATTACACAGATGCTGATGGCTCCATTCGTCGTGAATATCGACCAGAGGAAGAAGTGGCGTCTCCCGAAAGTCTTGCCTCATTCGCGGGCAAGGCAATCACTTCTGAGCATCCTCCAGTATTGCTGGATGCAGCCAACACTAAAGACTACCAAGTGGGATTTAGTGGCACTGAAGTGGTGTATGACAATGGTTTTGTCAAAGCGGTAATGACTATTACTGACGAAGACACTATTGAGCGCATCATGAAAGGCGATGCTCGTGAAGTATCAGCCGGCTACAGGGTTAGTTATGATCCTACGCCTGGCGTAACAAACAATGGCGAACATTACGATGGCGTCCAAAAAGAAATCATCGGAAATCATATTGCCGTTGTTCGTCGTGGCCGCGCTGGCCCGCAAGTGAGGCTTCATCTTGATAGTCAAGATGCTGCCGATCCGTCATTACTCTCCATTGATAAGGAGCCCATTATGCCTGCAAAGGTAGTATTTGATGGCGCCGAGTTCGAGGTGAGTGAGAGTGTTGCTCTTGCTATCACTAAAGAACGTGAAGACGCCAAGATGTCCTACGAGGACATGAAGAAGAAATACGACGAGCTTCAAGCCGCTGCTGATTCCATGAAGTCCGAAATGGACGCCATGGAAAAAGAAATGAAGGGCAAGTGCGATTCTGCCGAAGGTCGCGCTGACGCTCTGGCTGAGCATGTCGAAGAACTGAAAACTGAACTGGCTACTGCCAAGGAAATCAATCTGGATTCCCTGATTGAAGAGCGTGTTGCTCTGATTGAAAAAGCTAAGCCCGTTCTGGATGCCGCCTATGAATTTGGTGGCAAAACCGCCCGTGAAGTGATGGTTGATGCCATCAAAGCTGTGCGTGGCGACTCCATTGCTCTGGACGAAAAGTCTGACGACTATGTTCAAGCAATGTTTGACACTCTGTCTGAAGTGGATCGTGCTGATTCAGCCGCCACTGACGAGCTGCGTAAAGCCGTAGCTTCCATTGCTTCTCCCATGAGCGGCCCCTCCTCTTATATGGATGCGCTGCAAAACGCTTGGAAGAAGCCTCTCTCCATCTCCAAGGAGGCTAAGTAATCCATGGCTGTAACTTTTACTGCAAGCGGCACTGCTGCTGCTGGCGGCGTGCAACAGAGCTATGACCTGACGCACGACGCTCTGCTCGAAGGTCAACTTTCTGACATTCGTAACAACACGATCATTTCTCGCGTCAACGAAACTGCTGTTGTCATTCCTTTTGGCAATGGCGTGGTGTATGACAGCTCTGGCACTGGCGGTCGTGGCGCCAAGACTATTGCCGCTTCCGGCGATACTTTCCTTGGCGTTAACGTGCTCACCTACGTTGATGAAACTGCCCTTGACGCTAATAGCCGTCCTGGCGTGAAAGTGGATCAACTGATGAACGTGGCTAGCGAAGGCGCTGTCGCCGTGTATGTGCATGGTGCAGTCAATCCTTCCACTGCTGTGCGCGTCATCCACACTGCTACTGGCGTTAAGTATGCCGGTCAGTTCTCTTCCACTTCGATTTCGGGCAAAACCGCTACTGTTGGCAACGCTCGTTATCTGACCACTACCACTGGTTCTGGTCTTGCCATTCTTGAACTGAATGGCCCTTCCTTTACTCTTACTGGCGACTGATAGGAGGCCCTACTAATGTCTGAATTTCGCATGGACGATGCGGGCCTGTTTCTTGAGCGTCAGCTTGAGTACATCCGTCCGCAGGTATTTGAAACCACTTACGCTGACATCAAATACCCCACCATTCTGCCTGTGACCAGTGAAGCCGGTCCTGGCGCTCAAACCTTCACCTACCGCATCATGGACTCCACTGGCGAGTTCCGTCTGATCGCGGATGCCGCTGATGATCTGCCGCGTGCTGACATTAGCCAAGTGGAGAAGAGCATCAACATCCGTTCCATTGGTGGTAGCTTTGGCTACACCGTGCAGGAACTGCGTGCTGCTCAAATGGCCAACATCGCTCTGGAACAGCGTCGTGCTGCTGCCGTGCGTCGTGCCTATGAAGAGAAAGTCGAAAGCATTGCGCTGTTTGGCGAATCTTCGGTGAGCCTGGCTGGTTTCTTCAACAATGCCACTGTGGACGTTGTTGCTGCTGACCGTTGGTTCACTGGCTCCACTGCTTCTGGCACTGCCCAGGACATGCTTGAGCTGCTGAACTATGGCGTGACTGCCATTATCAACGGCTCCAAGATGAAAGAGACTCCCGACACCATTCTGATGGCTTGGGAAGACTATAACAAGGTGAGCACCACTCGTAACTCTGACTCTTCGGACGTTACCGTGCTGGAATATTTCCTGCGTACCAACCCTTACATCCGCAACGTTGAGCCCATCAACCAGCTGGATGCCGACAACAGCGAACTCAATACCAACCGCATGGTTGTGTATAAGCGCGACCCCGAGAAAGTGCAACTGCACATTCCTCAGCCGCTTGAGCTGTTCCCGCCCCAACAGCGTGGTCTGGAATTCATTGTTCCCGCTCATGCTCGCGTTGGTGGCGTGGCTCTGTACTATCCCAAGAGCGTCATTTACGTTCAAGCTTCGGCCTGAGGATAGTTAATCAAGAAAGGGACGTTAAGCTATTGACAATTGTTTTTAATTGAACAATGCTCATTGCTTATCGTCCCGAACTTGAAAATCCGCCTCGCGAAGGTGGGTTCGGCATTATCACTGATGCTGGCATGATCCAGCTTACTCCTGGCCTTAATCAAGACATTCCTGAATATCAATGGAAAGTGGCTCGTGAGAATAGGGCAGTAAAACGCCTTATGAACATTGGAGCTATTGAGGAAGTGCGAGAGCAAATCATGGTGGAAGACATTCCCCAAGATGTGCAAACTCTTTCTCAACTGCCATTGGTGGAAGCCATCCGTACTATTGAACTCATCCATGATGCAGATCAACTGTCCGGTTGGAAAAAGATTGAAGGGCGAGTAAGGGTGCGTAATGCCATTGCTAAGCGTCAAGAAAACATTCGCATTGGGAAAGCCTGATTATGGCAGTCACTTATGCGAGTTTTCTTGAACGGTTTCCTGAATTCACGCCACATCCATCGGGCATTGTGAACGGCGCCATTTCTGAAGCTGTTTACGATGCATCGGAAGACGTGTTTGGAAGCCAAACTGATAGGGCGGTTAAATTCCTAGCTGCTCATATCATTGCCATCCAACTTGCACAAATGGGCATTCAAATTGGTGCCACTGATGGCAAAGTGTATGGTGAGGGGCTAGATGCTTCTCAATATGGGCAAGAGTTCAAACGAATGCTCAATTCTCTTCCTGATTCTGGCGTTGGTTTTGTAGTGTGACTAATTTCCTGCCGCCACTTGCTAATGCGACTCTCGTATGGTCAGTGGCTTCAGGGTATGCCGTTGACAGTGAGACTGGCAACTATGTGGCCATTACGAGCGGCGTCACTTTCTACGCAACGCTTCGGCGGAAAAACTCCCCAAGATACAACCAATTGCTTGGAGCTGATGAAACTGCCGTCTATATGGAGGGTCGTCTCACTTCACCATTGACGCTATCTGGCGTAACGTTTGGTGACACTGCACAGGCGACCATCAATGGAAGAGAAGGGAGATTTGAGCTGCTGCCTAACGAGGAAATTGCTGAGCATTATTGGCAATTCCTCGGCACGCCGATTAGAGGAATTTTTAGACTAGTTGGCAAAGGAAGCGTTGACAACGCTTAATCACTTTCTCTTCCATCGCTGAGGAATTTTCCCATGCTCTACCATCCCACTGAACTGGTGAAGAGCCAAGACGTGATTGTTCGCGTTGGCTCCATTTCCGGTACTGGCCGTCCTATTATCACTCAAAGCGGCGCTACGTTCACTGTTAGCGGTGCTCCTACGCTCTACACCCTTCAAGCCGCTACGACGGCTTCTGTTGCCTTTAACGACGGCAATCAGGAATTCTACCTGCTTGGTGGTGGTGGTTACGCTGATAGCGTGATTGTTACCAGCCAGGCTACTGCGTCGATTACGTCCTATTTCCAGAAAGACGTTGATGGCACCACTTTTATTCCCGACAGTTTTGACGAAGCTTTCCAAGTGATTAGCTCGTCTCGTTATGACAAGAATTCGGAAGTGTATGTTGAGATTAATAAGCAGCTCGGCGCTTCTGGTACCACCTATTACTACGATCGTGTGGCTTATGTCGCTCGCGTGATGAACTATAACGAGAGCTATCCTGCTGACAATCTCGTGGAATGCACGTTTGACCTTATTAGCCGTGGTCGTATTGGCATCCATCAGAACGCCACTAACACTGGCTCCCTGATTCCCACTGCTCCCAATAGCTAATTTCATTCCGCATAGGATTTCTGCTAGCCTCCCTTATGGGAGGCTTTCTTTTTATGAACATTTCTCAACTTAGGGAAGTTGTCAGTGAACTTCTTTCTGCGTCTCCCAATTTGATTGGCGAATATATTTTGCCTACTGGTCAGAGCATTCCTGCAGTTTATGTGGTGGGGCAGCAAGGCGTGCCTAAGGAATGGAAGGCGAAGGGGCTAGAAGTGACCATGCGCCAGTTCCCGGAGATTGCACCACGATCGCCATTAGGAGGCACCGTTAAAGTATCCCAAGTGTGGGAAGTTATTTTGGTGCAATATACGCCTAGTGGCGGACAGATGGCGCAGGCAATGGACAGAATAGTTAGGCGATTTCCTGATTGCACTCCACGATATTTCCCTGGTGATGACATTGCTTATGAGCGTTGTCGTTTCATGATTCCTGATTTAATCCTTCGACCATTGATGGCACCATGAGCGGCGTTATTGTTGGCGGAACAATTATCAATGCAGCGGCATTAGAAGCGAAGCTGACAAAAGCTTTTGAAACCTGGTCGCGCTTTGACATTAACGATTATTTTCGAGGCCAATTCTTAGAGCCTAAATGGGACTATCCAGGCGAAACAAAAAGAAAAAACGGAGAGTTAGTGGGACCGGAACCGCGCGATATTTATGATTTAGGAAATTTGTACAAAAGCGGAAGAGACAGCCTCAAAATTGAACCAGGAAAGATAGATGTCACTGCCTCATGGAATTGGGACGCTAAAAACAAATCCGGTGATAGCTACGCATGGTATGTACATGAAGGACTTTCGACTAATTTAGAACCAAGGCAATGGACTGATATTTTCCAGCAGCGTGATCTATTTGAGAGTAGCAATGTGAGCAGGGCCTTATCATCAAGGATTAGAGCTGCCTTCCGTCAATGAAAATAGACTATTTATGGAGCCAGGATAAAACAGTTCACGCCATCAATTGCAAGCTAGACGGCAGCGCATTAGAAGCTGGCATTCTCTGCCTTATTTCTTGCCGAGAAACTACTATTAGAATTGCAAACGAAAATCATGCTTTGCTAGTTGAAGTGCCGCCTGAATTTCGTTCTTCTCATGAGCGAGTGAAGGTGTTCAATGCATTGCTAAACGTTTTAGATCATGAGCAAATACAGCTTCCTTCTGCAGACGAAGGCTGAAGACTATCTCGAACTGCTGCCGGATATTCGCCTGAAGAAATATGGCGGCTGGTTAGTGGCAGAAGCTATTGAACAAGAAGAGATTAGCAAGCTTCAAAGCCAAGCTACCATTCGTGCAGTGCAACTGGCTAAGCGCATTGCTACTGCCAAAGACATTCCGCTGGACGAAGCGTTTAATCTTCTGCAAGGTGGCGGTGGCTCCATCACTGAAGCTGAGCTGCTGTCTGAATATACGGAAGAGACGCTGAGCATGATTACCAGCGGTAGTTCCGTGGAAAGCACTAACGCTCGCATGGTTACTGCCTTCATGCGTTCTCGCGGTCAGGGCATGATTGATGGCGAATGGCGCGATCTTGCTGATTGGGAGCTGGAAGACACTAAAAATCTGCCGCGTAAGATTATTGCAAAAGTGGTGGAATTTATTGCAGACGAGCAAAACGCTGAAGTAGAGGAGGCAGCAGACGCCGCAAAAAAACGGAAGACGAGGAATTCTCCTCAGTAGCAGAAAAGCTAGAGGCCAGGGCCAGAAAGAATCTGGCCTCTTTGGCTGATTGGAACGAAATCTATTTCCGCCTCGCATCGTCTGATTTTCATGATGACCGCTGGCAAGCTAAGAACTTTGGCTTGCAAAAGCTTGACGATGTGAAGGCGGCATTGAAATATTTAGATAAGCACGACGTTGCAAAATACAACGTGCAGAGCGTGGCAGTGGCCAAGCTTGGAACAATGGCTGCTGGAATGATGGCAGGCAAGAAGGCGAAGGTGAAGCCTGAGGATTTCCTGCCGTTTGATATGAAGGCATTGAAGCGAGACGATGGCGTAACTGATGCAAGTCTTGTTGTGCTTCAGAAGCTGATGAAACAGCGCGTGATGGATGGTCGTGTTATTGCATTGTTAGCTGATGAACTAAAAGCATTTGCCGGACGTAATCAGGGGCAATGATTATAGAATGAAGGCATTATTAAGCGCATAGAAGAAGATGGCAGCTCAAGACGCCGAACTGAAGCTAAAGGTAAGTCTTGATCTTGCATTCTTTAGGCAACAACTGACGGGGTTAGGGCAAGCGGCTGCGGGCTACAACGTGCCCGTGCAAGTGCAATTTAAGAAGGAAAGTATTGTTTCTCAGTTTAGACTTTTATCTTCGTATCTTGGACGCAAAACTTTTGACGTCAAGATTACAAGCAGGACACTAGAAGGTTTAGCAGGGAAAGTTGAAACCTTGCATGGGCAATTAAAGGCCCTTAAAGACGAAAAGATTGAACTTGACGTAAATATTAATGCAAGCGTTCCAAAGTTTGGACGTGATAAGACCAAAAAGATTCGCGCTCAAATTAGACGAGACATTCTCTCCGAAGGTGGCCAAATTCCGCTTGATACAAAGCTTAATCTTCCCAATGTTGCCACTTTTGTCAAGAACTTAAGCAAACAAGCTCAAATTGTAGTTGGCTTGAAAAATGGCGCCACTGGCAAGGAAGTACAGAATGTTTTAGATGCCATTCAAGGGCGTATTGAAGCCAATCAGAAAATCAAGCAGGGAGGAGGAAAGCTTCGCGTTCCAGTGAGCGTCAAGCCTGGAATTAACAATGAAGATATTGCTGCGTTCAAGACGGCAGTTCAATCAAAACTTGGCGGTGTTACTGTCAAAATTAAAGCGGAGCTTGAAGGCGGAGTTGCAGCAGGCAAAAGCAAATTTGCGACTGGCAAAACAGGATATGCTGGCCTTGAAGAGTACATGCGTACTCAGGGAACGGCGTTACCTCGTCTAGAGGACATCGCTGGCAAGGTACGCAGAGAAGAGTTTCGCACCGCCATTAGCGGGCAGGGTATTACCAAGTTAAAAGACATTGCTCGTCAAGTAGGAGTAGAAGGATTTTCGAAATATAAAAGTGAAAATGCTGCTCAGCTGATTGACAAGCTCGTACAAGAAGCAAGTATTGAAGCTATCACCAAGTATTTAGATATTAAGGCTGTAATGCGCAATCCCAACAGGGAACCGCTTCGTCAAGTGTTGGACACTTTTGCTCGCGGCATATTCCATATGCTCGGCATAGATCCTGCTTCGTTAAAACAGGCACGAGCGGCAACCATTCAATCAGCAACAAGAACAATGCAGGCAGCGCAAATGCCTTCGACTGCATCTGTTCGATTACTTCCTGCGCAGACGCAGAGAACAGCCATCTCGCAAGGTGTGGAAGGCATCTATCGCAATCTCTTGGGAAGCGCAGGAGGAGGCGCTCCTGGCGGCGTATTGGTTGATACAAAGCGTATTTACGCTGCATTGCAGAAAAATTTAGACGAAATTTTACAGCGTCAGTTTACTGTTATTGAAGTGGATGTTAGTGAAACATCCATGGGTATCAAGAGCGCAATGAACGCTTTTGCATATTTAGCGCAAGCATTACGTGATGCCGAAACAAGAGCAAAACAAGCCCAAGTGGGAGCCGCCGTAAGTTCGCTGTTGCAGAAAGTGACGAATGCACTTCGTCTTGCTGAAGCGCAAGCAGTGATTCCAGTGAGTGTAAAAGATATTACTGCTCGTCCTCAAGAGCCTCAATTTAGGCCGGGATCAAGGGTGCCATTGACAATGGCGCCTCAACGCGCATTACCTGCTGCTGGCGGAACTACTCCTCCAAGTCAAATGCGTTTCAATGCAGTGAGTGGTGGAGCCGTTCTAGGTCAGCCGCAGTTCATGAGAGCGCCAAGTATTCCGGCTCCCATTGGAGGAGGCGGTGGCAAACAGCCGCCAATGACTGAACTTCCCAAAGGATACTTTGATCTTGCCACTAAGTATAGTGCAGCGCTTAAAGTAGCGCAAGCAACTGCAGATAAGTTTAAAGCAAGTCAGTTACCTCTAATTGGCGGACTGCGTGAAATTGGAGGAGAATTTGCCAATGCAACAAAACAAGTGTTGCTTTATGGCACTGCATACAGAGGACTTGCTTTCATCACTGGACTACCTGGGCGAGTATTAAATGCGGCCAAGTCTCAACAGCAATATAACAACTCTCTTCAAACTGCCACTCAAGACACCGGCACGTATGGCAAAGAACTTCTTTACGTGGATAATGTTCAGCGTGCATTTGGTTTAAATCTAGAAACAACACGCACTGGCTTTACAAGGCTTTTTGCGTCAATGGGACCTTCTGGCTTTGATTCTGGTTCCATTGAAAAACTATTCACTGGTATTAGTGCCGCGACGGCCGCATTGCAACTAACGCCAGATAAGGCAGAGCGAGTGATCTATGCGTTTGGCCAGATGGCAAGTAAAGGCCAAATCATGAGCGAAGAGCTTAAGGGGCAGTTGGGCGATGTACTTCCTGGTGCTTTGGCAATTTTTGCCAAAGCTGCTGGTATGTCAGTGAAAGAATTTAGCAAGGCAATGGAAGATGGAGAATTTGTTGGCAAAAGATTTAGAGAGGTGTTTGCAAATGTTAGCGACGAGCTAATGACACGATTTGGTACTGGCGCACAAGCGGCTGGACGTTCGTTGCAAGGTCTTCTTAATACAGTACAAGGAGATTTTCAGCGCACGCTAGAAAGCTTTGCGCCGTTAGCAAATGCGGCAGCGCAAGCAATTCTTGTGCCACTTGGAGGATCATTAAATCAGCTTTCAAAATCAGCGCAGATTGCTACAGGGGAAATTGAACGCAGCTTTACGCAATTACAAGATGCTCAGAAAAATCTTGGTGTTTTGAAAGCAGGAGGCGCAAGTAAGGATGAAATTCGTGGAGCAGAGCAAAGCGTTGCGGCACTTACTGTTAGATATAACTCGCTAATCAAAGCGGCTCAGGATCCAGCAATCGCAAAACAAGCAGCAGACATTCGCAAGTTTGCAGAAGAATTAGGCAAAGCTGGCACGTTTGTAATGAATATGGTCAAAGGAATTAGCGGGTTCCTTTCTCCCGTTTTAACTGTTTTAGGAACAAATTTAACGTCTGTGATTGGAGGCCTTACTGCATTATTTATTGGCTTCCAAACAGCTAGAACAGCGGCTTTGATTTTTACGGGAGTCATGCTAGCTCTGCGTGGTGTATTGGCCGGTGTAGGTATCTTGAATATGGCCATTCAAATGGGCTCATTAACAAAGGCAATGACGGCTTCTGGCGTGTCAGCCAAAATTCTTGCTGCTGGTTTTCAGTTTTTAGGGCTGCAAATGGAAGCTGGTACGGTAGCTGCAATTGGATTAAAAGGTGCTCTTCTTGCGCTTACAGCGGCAAGCGTTATTGGGCTTGCCATTGCAGGTGTAAGCATGTTAGCTGGAGCTTTCATGACAATGCGTGATAGGGCGAAAGAAGCGGCAGATGCGTCTAAAAACGCCATTGCCGAAGGAGCTAAAGCTGCCGCTTCTGGCGAAGTGATGGGAGTGACCACCCAACTTAATCAAGAATTAGCGAAAAATAGAGCGGTTGAGCGTGGACTTAAAACGTTAGAGGATATTTACGCCAGAAATAGAAGCACTATGAGGCAAGGCGGTAAGCCGATAATTAGTGTTCGTGAAATGGCTCAACTAAAAGCGGCGGCTGAATATTCAAATGAAATTGCAGGTATTATTTCTGGCAATCAGTTAACTCAAGGCGGATTTCAAATACAAGCATTTTTACGCCCACAACTTGCCAAGGCTCAACAGCAAGCCGGTCAAATTTCTGCTGAAACCAAAAAATCCACTCTAGTACTTAAGGAACAACAAAAACAAGCTTTGCAAACGCAAAAGCAATTAGGGATTAATCAGCCCACGCCAAGTGTCGCGACTGCTATCGCAGAAGATGGACAGGCCACTCAGGCGAAAGCTCAAAGCCTAGAAAGCCTAGAAAGCTTGGCAGATCAACTTGCTAAAGCGCGTACAGAAGGCGAAATTGAGCGAGCAAATATCTTGTTTGAACACAAGAAAAAGCTTCTTGATATGCAATTTGCCTATGAAGAAAGTGGTGCAGATGAAATTCAGCAAACACGCATTAAGTTTGCAAAGGAACTATCTGACGCAATGATTGGCTATGAAGAAGAAGTGTTTAAAGCAAGACAGGCAGTCACTCAAGCAGCGGGAAGTGTAGCACCAGGAAATCGCCCTCCCAATGCTCCCAAAGGCCAAGGGCCTTATGGTCCAATTACTGATTTTGGAGCAGGGCTACATTCCAATATTCGTGAAGGAATGCAAGTTGGAAGCCTTGCTCCTGCACGGCCAGTGTCTGGCAGTGAAAAAAGAGATGTTGTTGCCGCCGCTAAAACAGAACAAGCACAACTGGTGGAGGCATTACGCCTAAATACCTCTCTTGAGCAAGCCATTAAAAAGGTGGCATTAATTACTAAGCAAAATCTAGATGCGCTTTTCCCTGTAGCTCAGTTGACGCTACAGAATAAACTGCTTGCGACACGCAATGCTCTAGAGCTTAAGGGCATTCCCAAGGAAGTAATTGATCTTAAGGAAAGCTTGTATCTAGCAGAAGAAAAAAGCAATGGCATTCTGCAGGAATTGCGGGATCAATACAATAAGCAACTGCCGATCTACGAAAAATACAAAAAGATGCAGGAGGATGGAATAGAGCTAACCAAGGCTCAAAGAGTGGAGCTTGCAACTGCCGCAATTGCTGTTGAATTGTTTGGACAAAATTCTGACTATGCCACTGATCAACTGCAGAAATTTACGACAGCACAGCTTGAAAACACGCTTGCCACCTTAAAGCAGCAAGATGCTCTTAAGGCCATCCAAGAGATTTCTGGAAGAATTAATCAAGCAGTTGAAGGCGTAACTGGCACTTATAAAGACTTGTTTAAAGAAATTGCCAAGGGCACTAATTCAGTGGAAGCGTTAAAGAAAGCGCAAGATGCTTTAGCAGACCAATTCTTGACCATGTTCTTTGACTTCGCGATGAAACCAGTAGAAGATTTCTTCAAAAAGACTCTTGGTAGCATTTTTAAAGTGCCAAATGAAGAAGAAACTAGGGCAAATATGATTAAAAAACTAGAAGAACAATTGGCTAAGCAGCAAGAAATTGCTAGCAATACTAAAAGAACTGCTGACAATACACAGCCAGGGGGCGGAGGTGCCCCTGGCGCAGTGCCTCCTCAGCAATCCGCCAACACTATTGGGCCTTCCATGCCATCGTCCAATCCACAGGATGCGTCGTATCAACAAGGCGGAGCAGCAAGCATTGCTTCAGAACTTCCATTATCTGCCTTTACCAGTATCAGCGAAAGCTTGGGAACCCTCACCGATAGCGCTACTGCCTATGCGGAGAAATTGAAAACAGTAACAGTTGACTCTTGGGAAACAGTTAAATTGGGAGGCAAGGTAGCCCAAGACGCCAAGGATAACGGCGATAAGTTTAAAGAAAGTCTTGGCAAAGCCACTCAAGCAGTTGGCATTGCAGCTGGTGCAATCATGGGCATTGCTGCTGGCATCAACCAAATCAAGGAAGGAGGCACGTCAAATGTGCTTGGCGGCATTGGCAGTATCCTTTTAAGCGTTGGTGGAGCCATTGCTGGTTTTGGTAATGTATTTAACTTGAAAGGGTTTGCCAATGGTGGTGTGGCAAAGGGAGGATTTGTTCCATTCCGTGCGTTTGCCAATGGAGGTACAGTTGGAGGTCCCACTCTTGGCCTTATGGGCGAAGGCAAATACAACGAAGCCATTGTTCCATTGCCAGACGGTCGCAGTATTCCTGTCAGACTGAATTCTTCTAGCATCCGTGAAAAAATGACTTCTCAAGCTGCATCGCCCGTATTAAATATGAGCTTCCAAACCACTAATATTGGAGGCACTGAATACGTGAGTCGTGATCAGTTAGAGCAAGCAATGGCGCAAACCAGAAAGCTTGCTGCTAATGATGGTGCTCGGCGTGGCATGGGAATGACGCTAGATAGACTACAGCAAAGTCCATCTACGCGCAGCCGTTTGGGTATGAGGTGATAAACAATGTCAATTATTTTCCCATCGCTCAAACCAACGGCCCGCTCGTGCAAAATGGGGGCCTATGCCACAAAAACTTATAGAGCACTTTCCGGCGCTGTTACAAAAAGAAGCTTTGGAAATAAGCCTTTCAGTTATGAGCTTAGCCTTGAGTTTAAACTCGGTGATACTGATGCCGCGTTAATTTTGCAGCATTACAATGATGTGCGGGCTGGATTTGTTAAATTTCCCCTGCCTGCATCGCTTTTTGCTGGCATGAGCACTACACTGCAAGCGTTAATTCAAGCGCCAACTACTATTTTATGGGAGTATGCAGAGCCTCCAACATTACAGTCAGAGTCGTGTAAGTTTTATTCTGTATCAGTAAGATTAATGGGAGAAATGATTTAATGGCTGAAATTAGAATGGTTCAGTTCTTTAAGCTGAGCACGGCTAACGGACAAACGCATTTATATCAAAATTATTTTGTCAATGAGGCGAAAGTTTTCAATAGTTTGTCTTATAGCTTTGTTCCGTTTAGAGCTGATGGAGCAATGGCAGCTATCAACGGCGACAATCCAATGCTAAAAATCCTTTTTCCTAGCATTGAACTCATTTTAAGGCTTGTTGAAGCGGGCCAATATAACCATCTAAGCACTTTAGAACTAACTACTGCCTATGTAGATGCAGCCGGCTCAATCATTGGTAGTCCATCGACAGACTTTTACACTGGCATTGGAGCGGGATTTAGCGAGACCACTGTTGAATTGAGATTTCGCTCTGCCGTTGATAGCATCGGCACGGCTTTTCCTGCTCGTACTCTGACAAGACAGTTAGTAGGTCCACTGCCGTTGAATAGTGAACTGTATTTAAGATGAATGATTTAATTGGCTTACAACGAGCATGGGCTGCATATCCTGGCGATGGAAGTGGAACAGTTGATTGTTGCTTGCTAGCCGCTGAAGTACATAAGAGACTTGGCTATTATGATTACACTCCAGAGTTGAAATGGATTTTTGATAAATATACAGACGAATCACTGCCAAAGCAATTTATTGCAAAATGGCTTTTAAAAAACGGAGTTAGACTAAAGCAACCGCGCCCCCATTCAGTTGTTCTGCTTCCGTCTGGAGGCATTGGAGCGCTTGGTACTGTCATGGATGATGGTCAAACGCTTTTTATCACTAAGACAACAGGCGTTGTACTAGCTTTCCTTCCTGATACTATTGGTTATCATTTTTGGTTAAACAAATGACACGCAAGCTTCTTCCTTACGAACACCAGCTTATTGAAGCTCTTGACGTAACGGAAGAGGAGTATTTAGATTTTTTGTCGGCGCAATATGATTACTCCCTTTCCATTGAAGATAAACTAGCAACTCCACAGGCCGTTGGTATTGACTGGGCCATTGTTGCTCTGGTTTTTACCATTGTCGGAACAGTAGCGCAAGTGGCGGCGGCTCTTCTTGCTCCTAAGCCACAAACTCCAGACAAAAAGAACCAACGCGCATCACGACAAGAAAGGTTTGCTCCACGCACTGGCTTTAATTCTGCGCAAGAACTTGGTCGCTATGGAGATCCGGTTAATTTAGTGTATTGCAATTCAACAGTCAATCCAACTGGAGGAGTGAGGGTTGGCGGATCATTAATTTGGTCTTCCGTGACAAGCTACGGTTCAAGCCAATACATGGAAACATTAATGCTCCTTGGGGCAGGAACAATTAATAGCGTTGATTTTTCGCGGAGTGCATTTGGTCAGACTCCTATTCGGCAATTCGCAACGCAAAAGACTTGGACCTATTTCAATCCCGCTGGCAATGTTAAATTTAATAACATTGCATTTCCTTCTGGCAGTACAACCGATCCAAACTATACAGCTTCTGACATTGTTTATAAAATTAACAGAGCCGGTGTCAGAGAGGAAGGCTTTAGCCAGTCATTTTCTCCAACCACATTGACTACTTGCGGAGTATTTGCCCCAGTGCCAATTAAGGTGTTGGTGCAAGAGCGCGGCACTGATGGTGATCTAGAAAGTGCAGATTTAAAAATTATCATTAGTAGCACCACTTCATCATTTATCACTTCTTATTGGGGAGCAAGTAGACCTCTTATCCCCACGGGGACAAGGCTAGCGCTTAGCTTTGATCAAGCAGGTCCACTAAAACAAGGCCCGACCAAAATAGCAGCAGAAGAAGAAAGAGTAAGCTATCTGAGTCGCATTGATGCTGCTGGCACTTACAAGCTAGGGAGCGCAAAGTTTCGCCTTGTTAGTCTTTCTGGTGATCAGTCTTTAGAGACAAGCGGCTCATTGGCTGTGTTTGAATGCATTGAAACGGGAGTCTGTCCCAGTGCTGATTACAACATTCAACGCCCTAACAATATTATTAAAGTTTGGCAAGATGAGCGAAATTCTTTGCGTGCCAGAAACGCAGAAATTAAGCTTATCCAGCTGAATCCTCCGCCAATTTACGACGATCTTATTTTCAATTCGTTTATCAATGGGGATTTAAATAATATCAAGGTAAGTATTGACCAAGCAGAGGACTGGATTGATGCGATTACGCATTATTCAAGAACCTTAAAAAATCCCCAGGGCGAATTTTCCGCTGTTGATGAAAAACTGTATTTAGATACTTTGGCGAATTCAGCATTAAGCGATCCAAAAGTGGCTGAACTTGCAAAAGCAATTGATGATCTTGAGGATCAATATGTAGATCTTGAAGCTGGCTGGAAGAAAAAAGATGTAAAAAAGCGAATCAAGAAGCTACAACGACAGCTCACTCGTGCCATTGAAGAGTTTGGAGTAAAAGAAGGCTATGTTATTTCTCCGAGAGATAATAACAAGAAGCAGGGAAGAGCGGAGATTAAGCTTATCAGGAAGTTAATCAATGAGAAAAATAGCAATGCCTATAGCGGCATACTGCAACAAGTTGCTGCTACTGGCGGCGGACGTAATCGACAAAAAGAAGCAGAACGTGATGCTGCTTTAGTTACAGAAGTGCAATCAAATCTCAACCGCATTAATGAACTGGATGAATTAATTGACAACCCCGGAGATGTTGCTGATTATTTCAATACAAAGTGCTTAGTCAAAACTGAAGAAGCTAGCTATCAAACAATTACTGACTGCCGCATTGTTAGATTTTCTCTCAAGGCTAAGGTTTTTCAACGCATATCTGGGCGCCAAGAAGAATATGGAGAGAACAAGGAAAGCAAGTATAAATTATCGGACAACGGCCTCAAATATCGACAGTGCTTTTTCTGGATGTGGTACAGAGAGAGCGCGTCTTCTCAGTACAAGCGTGTAAATTATATTTTTGTAATAAGAAGAAAGGCCGATCAGGATAATTTTGTTGATATTAACTTTATCGCGCCAGTCAATGGAGTGAAGTGGGAATTCAAGTTTGAACCTATTGCCGAGGTTACAGCCGAACTGCGTAAGTATGGATTTAATAGTGGCATTTCATACGCTTACATTGAAAACAATGGAACATCAAATGTCGTTACAAATAACGATGGCACTCAAGTTTATTTCATTGGAATCATAAGGACGGCGAAAAGCGACAAGCCAATGGTTCCTCCCATTGAAAAAAGTCCATGGGGGGTAAGTGAATGGGGATTATTCTCCATGAAAAGCGACACGCAAATTAGCTACAGCTTTGAAAACGGCCCAGAGATAACAATTGCGGCCGTAACGGAGCAGCGAGTGGAATCATTGGCAAATTACGCTGGTCTTTATAACAATTTAAGCTTGGTTGGATTTAATGCATATAGCGGCCAAGGGGTGCAAGATTTGCGTTCATTCACCGTATTCGTTAATCAAGGAAGGCTCGTGCGTAGTATTAACACTACAACGGGACTGCCAAATGCTACGCCAAATGTAGCATCAAACTATGTGCCGGAAATTTTTCTTGACACAGCATTGGATCCTATTGATGGCATTGGTCAGTTTACAAATTCTGCTGCCATTGATTATCAAAGTTTGGCCATAGCGCAAAAGTTTTGCATTGTTAATCAGCTCTTCTTTGATGGCATTAACAGTGATCCAAGGGGATGGCGAGATTTTTGGGTGGAAGCAGCAGCTTATAGCTTGTTAGAAATGGCACGTATTGGAGGCCGTGAGACTCTCATTCCAATGATGCCCGTGGACGGCAGTGGCAGTATTGTAGTTGATTCGCAGTTAAGCGTCACTGCACTCTTTAATGCTGGCAACATTCTTGAAGATTCATATAAAGAAGAGCTTATTGATTACGGCACTGACGCTAAAGATTTGATTGCCAATGTCATTTATCGCAGCACAGAAACCAATGAGACATTCCCTAGAAATAAAAGCGTTGAAGTGAGACTTGCTGGAGTGACAGATATTTCTGGATTTAGGCAAACTTACGACCTTTCTGATTACGTGACAAGTAGAGACCAGGCAATTTTGTTTGCGAAGTTTCTTTGTCAGCAAAAGCGTCACGTAAAAAGAAATGTAGAGTTCAAAACATTTCCCACCAATTCCCCGTTAAGGCCCGGCGCCTATATTTACGTGGATATTGGCAACACCTCTTGGGAAGGCATTTATAGCGGACGCATTGAAAAGAATGGGGCGCTGAATCTTCCCCTTTCTCAAACAGTTATCAATGGCACGTATAGTTTTCTTGTGTATTCTCCTGATGCTGCGCCCATTTCATTGTCAACAAATGTGTCTTCAAATGTTGCGGCGGGATTAAGCTCTTACGAAGGATGGCTATTCGTGCTGGGAAGTCAAGTGAAGAAAAAGAGGGTCTTTAAGGTGACAGAAGTGGAAATGGACGAAGAGGGAGAAGTGACTGTTCGAGCAATTGAACATCCTACTCTCGCCGATGGCAGAAGCAAAATTACTAATGTTACAAATTTAAGTGGCACGCAAACGGAGCCGATAACAAAAAAAGAGCCTATTCGCACGTCATTGTCATTACCGACAAGTCCTGCATCACTATTTGAAGTGTTAGACTGATCGCAATATAAATGATTGGCAATGGCTTACTATACCGGTTGCACTGGCTCTATTGTTTATGGTGGCAAGCCAGTTGCCAAAGTTCGCGATTGGTCGTTAGAGACGTCTGTTGAATTGCTTGATATTTCTACTATTGACAATTGTGCCAGTAAATTTATTCCAGGGCGTAAAAGCTCCACTGGTAGCGCCACTTTAATGTACTATCGTCTTGAATCTGGCGAATCAACCACTTATGCCCCGTTCACTGATTTGCTAAGCAAAATACAAAAAGTTGGCGATGTGACAGAAAGTGACAAAGTATTGCTCACTTTGAAAGTGGGCACAAATGCGGGTGATGATATTCAGTTTTATGCTTATATTAATCAAGCCACTGTTGGCGTGAGTACTGGAGAAATTACGCAGGTACAAATTTCATTTACAGTGGATGGTGATTTTCTGACTAATGGCGTCATTTCCTGATTATTAAGAATGACTTACTTTGCTGGTCATGCGGGCAATGTTCGTTTGCGTAGAGCTAATGCAGCCTCTTTTGATAGCGCCATAGCTCCTGACGATATTAATACAGTGCTTGCAAGAGTTGGCTTTGATGGTTCGCTTGATAATCTTTTAACGGGAGATTCTGTCATCATTGAAACAGGCGACAGTAGAGGATTGCTTTTTATCAATCCAAGTGCATGGTCGAGTAATCAAGTAGAAAATACTATTCAGGCTTATGTCAATGTCAATGCAATGGGGGGCTTAAGGTTTTTCGCTTCTTTTGCTGATGCAGTTAATAATACAAGAGCAAATGAATATGCTTTAACTAGCTTCAGCGGCATTCCAATTCCAGTGACGGTTAGGACAAGAGATACGTCATACAATATCTTGGGAGACGTGGAGTCTTATTCTTTAAACACAAGTAGAGAAGCTGTTGATTCCACTTCGCTAGCAGATAAGTTTCAGCAACAGTATAGCGCTGGACTTATTAGCGGCAATGGCAGCATTGATTGCCTCTTTTCATCGGCCACTACCGGCATAAGTGAAACGCCATTATTAATGCTGCAACTTATCCAGCGCGTTGACATTGGATCGGCTTTCGATTGCGCATTGTATGTCACTGATAAGACGGTAGATTCAAGGGCTGATAATGTGTTTTATGAATTTACGGGAGTTGTTACACGCGCTGGCGTAGAAGTGGATGCTGGACAGCTTATTTCTTGCTCCATTGATTTTGTTACAACTGGCGAAATCAAGCTATTAGTAGGCACTCCAGTTGGCTATGTTCTGCAGGAAAATGATGACAAGATAATCATTGAGCCTTCTCTTGACTTCCTGTTGAAGGAAATTGATGATTAGACTTAGAGGATAATATAGCTTTCATCGGAAATGGCGGATACTAGGATTACGCAACTTCCTGCGCTTAGTGCTTCGGGCTTAGCGTCAAACGATGTTCTGCCTATTGCCGATATTTCCGCTAGTCAGACCAAGAAGATCACTGCGCAAGATTTAGCAACTGCTGGATATACGCTGCTGCCTAGTAATACCATTGATATTGCGAAAATAAATCAAAGTAGCACCACAAAAATTGGCACCACTGCATTGGCAGACAGTGGTGTAACTGCTATCAAATTAGCGGCAAACTCTTCAATCTACAATGGTGGCATAGCGCCTATAACCAATAACTTTGATGGGCGTGGTTTTTTCAATACAAGCACCGGTGAATTAAAGATTTACAATGGCGGCACATTTAGTAGTGTTACAACAAGTATTGGCACTTCTTCTGTTACAAGTTCAGGGCTAGCAAATAATGCAGTTATCACTGCAAAGATTGCTGATGATGCAGTCACTTATGACAAGCTGCAAAATGCTTCAACAACTAACGTACTTCTTGGTCGTCAAAGCGCTGGGGCAGGCAATTTTGAAGAAATTACGCTGACCGCTGCTGGTCGAGCACTTTTGGATGATGCTTCGGCATCAGACCAACGCACTACGTTAGGACTTGGCACTCTTGCCGTTGCCAATGGTACGTGGTCAAATGGGTCAACAGTTTCCGGCTATGTAACGGGAACTAATACTGGCGACCAAACAATTACGCTTACCGGCGATGTCACAGGCACTGGCACGGGAAGTTTTGCTGCCACAATTGGCAATGGCGTCGTTACTAGCGCAAAAATTGCGGCAAGTGGCGTGGCCACTTCTAATATTCAAGACCAAGCCATTACATTTGCCAAGATTCAAAATATTAGTGCCACCGATAAGATTCTTGGTAGAAGTTCAGCCGGCAGTGGAACCGTAGAAGAGATTAATTGTTCCGCTTTTGGTAGGTCTATTATTGGACAAGTTGATGCTGCCTCTGTTAGGACCACTTTAGGACTAGGAACTTTAGCCCTGTCAAATGGTAGTGTTACTGGTACAAATACTGGCGACCAGATAATTGTTCTCACTGGCGATGTTACTGGCAGTGGCACTGGAAGTTTTGCTGCCACAATTGCTTCTGGCGTAATTACAACATCAAAAATTAGCGATAGCTCTGTTACTTATGCAAAAATTCAAAATGTAAGCGCTACCGATCGTCTACTTGGTAGAAGCAGTGCCAATCCGGGCATAGTAGAAGAGATTGTTTGTACTGCCGCTGCTCGTGCATTGTTAGACGACGCCACAGCTGCTGATCAGCGTACCACTTTAGGGCTAGGCAATCTTGCTCTTGCCAACGGCACATGGTCGGATGGCTCCACCGTTTCTGGCTATGTCACGGGAACCAATACCGGCGACCAAACCATCACTCTCACTGGCGACGTATCTGGTACTGGCACTGGTTCTTTTGCTGTAACTATCGCCAACGAGGCTGTAAATGCAGCCAAGATTTTGTCCAATTCAATTACTGCCGGACAATTAGCGAATGATGCAATAACCACGACCAAGATTGCAGATGGTGCCGTCACTGCCGCCAAAATTGCAAGCGGCACTATTGTTTCTAGCAGTTTTGCTACTGGGGCTGTCGACCAAAACGCCTTAGCAAACAATAGCGTCACTTACACCAAAATGCAGCAAACTAGCGCAACAAATGTTGTGTTAGGAAGAAGCAGTGCAGGCGCGGGTCCGATCGAAGAAATTAGCCTTACCGCAGCCGGTCGCGCATTGATTGACGATCTTTCTGCTGCCGATCAGCGGATTACCTTGGGCCTTGGATCGCTAGCTCTTGCCAATGGTTCATGGGTGGACGGAAGTAGCTTTAGCGGAACAAGCACTGGCATTAACACGGGTGATCAGACTATTGTCCTCTCCGGCGATCTAAGTGGCACGGGAACTGGGACGCTTGCTGCTACGATCAATTCCAATGCAATTACGGAAGGGAAAATTAACAATGGTGCCGTAACTGCTGATAAGATTGCGTCTTCAGGTGTTACTGCGTCGAAACTAGCCAACAGCAGTGTTGTAGTTGTCAACAACTCTATTCCAGTTGGGTCAGGTGTTTTTGTTGGACAGCAACACGTAAATACGACTACTGGCATTGAATACACTTGGAATGGCACCGCTTGGCAACGTCAAGCAGCTATTAATACTGTTACATTCTCAAGCAGCGCCCCCATCACGCTATCCGCATCGTATCCAGATAATTTCAGCGCTGCCATTACCGTCACCGCTGATACGCAGCCGGCCACTTATGTTTGGGCTGGCCCTGCATCGGGGGTAGATGCGGCGCCGGTGTTTAGGGCGTTAGCCGCTAGTGATCTGCCTAATGCCACAAATAGTACAAAGGGCATTGTGCAGCCAGGCACTGGTTTGCAAATGGCTAGTGGTATTATTAACCATAGCAATAGTGTTGCTAGTGGCATTTATACAAAAGTCACCATTGATGATCAAGGACATGTTGCATCTGGCAGCCAATTAACTGCTAGCGATATTCCAGCGTTAAATGCAAGCGTCATTACTGCTGGGGAGTTCACCACTGCACTGATTGCTAACGACGCTATTACTGGAGCGAAGCTTGCCAATTATTCTGTTTCAAAGATTGGCGAAGCACTACCAACTGCTGACCACATTGGCCAATTCTTCTTTAATCCATTAGATAAAAATATCTACCTTTGGGATGGTAACGTTTGGCAGCCAGTTGGTGTAAGTTTAGGGGAAATTGTTTTTGCCGGAACTTACAATGCTAATTTAAATGTGGTTGCTTCGGCTACTACGGTAGGCACTGCTGCTGGTCTTGTTGCTGGCAGTGGCCTTCCGTTAGCATCGGCAACTTTTAGTTCGTACTACTTAGTTGTCGCAAGTGGCGGTACTGGCGTTGCTCCAGCTCCAACAACTGCTTTAAATCCGCCCGATATCATTCTTTGCGATGGGAGCGCGTGGACTGAAGTGGATGTTTCCAGCACTTATACCAGTCAAACTGCATCTATTGTTGGATTCACTCCTGCCGGAACAATTGGATCGACAAATGTACAATTAGCCATTGAGGAAGTAGCCGCTGAAGCTGCAAATGCCAGCAATTTGTCAAGCGGCACATTAGCAGTGGCACGCGGTGGCACTGGCTTATCAAGCTATGCCAAAGGCGATTTGATTGTTGCTAGCGGGACCACTGGATTAGCAAAGCTCACTGCTGGCACAAATGGCTATGTCTTAAGGGCAAATAGTTCTACAACTACAGGCCTTGAATGGAGTGCTGACTATGTGGGCACTGTTACAAATGTTACAAGCAACACTGCGGCATTAACTGTTTCAGGGGGAACTACCACACCAGCTCTTGCCATTCGTAGCGCCACTACAAGTGTTGATGGCATTGTTCAACTAACTGATAGTATTTCCACGACGAGTAGCACTCTTGCTGCCACTGCTACCGCCGTTAAAACTGCTTACGATTTAGCCAATGCTGCCCTTCCTAAAGCGGGGGGCTTGCTAACTGGTAATTTAAGTTTAGATACAAATTTTGGTATTATCTTTGAGGGCACTACAGACGATGGATTTGAAACCACTTTAACTGCAACTGGGCCAAGTGCAGACAGGGCTATCTCGCTGCCAGACGGAGATGGCACTTTGGTTCTTTCAGGAGCAATCGCTAACGCTGATATCAATGCATCTGCTGCCATCGTTGACACAAAACTTGCGACAATTTCCACTGCAAATAAAGTGGGAATTTCCGCTCTTGATATTGATGGTGGCACAGATATCGGCATGGCTCTTGCTGATACTGATCTATTCGTTGTTGATGATGGAGCAAATGGAACAAATAGAAAATCGGCCATTAGCCGCATTGGTGATTATATTTTTGGCAAAGTAAGTGGTGATGCTACTATCACTGCAAGTGGTGTTTTAGCCATTAGTTCTGGTGTTATTGTAAATGCCGATATCAATGCTGCCGCTGGAATTGCAGCAAGTAAATTAGCCTTTGGCACTGCCAGGCAATTGCTACAGACAAATGCAGCGGGTAATGCTGCTGAATGGACAAGCAATCTTGCGCTTCCAGGCACTCTTAATGTTGCTGGCATAACAACGCTGGGAAGTGGTGTTGTTGCGAGTGGCACTGTTACGTTGAACAATCAAGCTGGGCTTCGATTTGCCGATGCTGACAGCAGTAATTGGGTGGCGTTCCAAGCTCCAAGTGTTGTTGCTTCTAATGTTACGTGGACATTACCAAGTAGTGATGGTTCATCTAACCAAGTGCTGCGTACTGATGGAAATGGAGTGCTTTCTTGGGCAACTGCTGGAGCTGGTGATGTTATCGCCGCTAATAACAATGCTTTCACTGGAAATAATACCTTCCATAGTGCTTCTGGTCAAACGTTTGGGACGGCAACAAGCTCACAAGACGGCATCGTAGTAAGGGGGCGTGCAGGAGGTACAACGAACCTTCGCGTTACGTTGATCCCTGGGACATTGTCTTCCAGCAGAACTCTTACGTTGCCAGACGTAACTGGTACTGTTATCACTGATGGCGACACAGGCACGGTCACCAATGCCATGCTTGCAGGGTCTATTGCTGATACGAAGTTAAATGCAATTTCTACGGCAAATAAAGTATCTTTAGCGGCGTTAGATATTGATGGCGGCACTGATATTGGTAGCGCATTAGCTGACGCTGATCTATTCATTGTTGACGATGGCGGGGCCGGAACTAATCGTAAAGCAGCTGCCAGCCGTATTACTGACTATGCTTTTGGCAAGGTGTCCGGCGACATCACTATTTCGTCTGCGGGAACAGCTGCAATTACGTCCGGCGTCATTGTTGATGCTGACATTAGTGCTTCTGCTGCTATTGCTGATACTAAGCTTGCTACTATTAGCACTGCAGGCAAAGTTAGTGGCGCTGCAATTACAAGTGGCAATATTAGTACAAGTGGAAGCATTGCCACGACCAGTTCAATTGCAGTGGGTCAGTCCAGCGCTGCAGCAAATACTAAACTTGACGTGGCTGGCACTTATGCGCAAACAGTGGTGGCTGTCTCAGCTTTGGATATTGACTGCAGCGCTGGAAATTATTTCACAAAAACTATTAATGGAAATAGTACATTCACCTTTTCCAATGTTGCTACAAGCCGTGCCGTTGCGTTTACGCTGGAGCTGACTCACACGAGCGGTACAATTACTTGGCCAACGACAGTGAAATGGCCTGCAGATACAGCACCTTCGCTAACCACTGGCAAAACACATCTCTTTTTCTTTGTTACTGATGATGGTGGCACTCGCTGGCGTGCCAGCTCTCTTGTTAATTATACAAACTGACCATGGATCCTAAAACAATGGCTTTAATGAGCAGCGCTGGGGCTGCTGCTCCTGTGCAGCTGACAACGATCTCGTGGCAGGGCACTAACGAACCTTCCGTCACGTTGACAGTTGGTTCTACCACGTACACTACTAGCGGCAACGCAACTGGTTATCAGACCTACTCAGGAAACTTGCCAACTGTCACGACAACGGGATGGTATGTAGACGTGCAATTATTGCAAGGAAGCGATAGTAGTCCCACAAGAGTGGCATGGCTAGGCGTATGTAACACCACATCTTCTTTCTCGTATGGGACTAGCCCACAGCCTTACACTGGATGGTATTGGAGTGGAGCTATTTGGTATCCAGGTGGAACCAGCTCTACCAATGCGACAACTCTAACTGCTTCAACTTATCGTCTTGCAATGCGAAGCGAGTCTGGCACGCCTAAGATTTACTTTCAGAAGCAAAGTGGCTTGGTTCGTGGCCCTATTGATGTTCCAAGCGGAACAATGCGCCTAATGATGCTCCCGCAAGGCGGTTATCCATTGCCTGAAGCTACTATCTTGAATAATGGCGCCGTCTATGAAGGCGGCGGAGGGTTGTTCTAGTATTGAATTCATTAATTATTCGCTTTAATTAATCATGACTTATGCATTGATCAAAAATGGCGCCGTGGTTGAGTATCCAGTAAGCGAAACTGCCATTAAGAAGCGGTTTCCAAGCACTAGCTTTGCCATTCCATTCACGCCTTTTGGTGATTACGTGGCAGTACAATATACGGCACCGCCAGAAATTAACCATCTTCAAGATGTACAAGAAGATTTGCCAAAATTTTGCAATGGTCAATGGCAAATGACATGGAAGATTGTTGACGCGCCTGCAGAATTCATAGAACTGCGTGCCACAAATAAAGCTTTTGAAGTGAGAGCGCAGCGAAATCAATTATTGGCCGCTTCCGACTGGACCCAATTGGCTGATGCTCCTGTTGAAGCTTCCGCATGGTTT
>Ga0129333_10000136_pt1 | contig 48715 bp, 69 predicted proteins | sample CPB6_08_DNA_FD_94474 | JGI IMG/M metagenome (GOLD analysis project Ga0129333, IMG submission 94474) | Freshwater to marine salinity gradient microbial communities from Chesapeake Bay, USA - CPBay_Sum_0.6_0.8_DNA | ecosystem: Environmental > Aquatic > Marine > Coastal | place: USA: Chesapeake... | reverse complement strand
CAGTAATCAGATAGTGCTCTTCGGGAATGTAGTCATCAACAACAGTAGAACCAAACCCACTACCATATGTGGGAGTGAAAGTTGCATCAAACTTGAATTGAACGGTTGCTTCGTAGGTCATTGATCTGTTTCGTATGTGGCTATTATATCACATCAGGATTTTTTTGTTTACTCTGATGTGTCAGTTTCTGAAGTGTACTCATCTTCTTCCTCTCTCCATTCTTTTAATCCTTCTATTACCTCATCTATAGAATATGTTTTTACTTTACCAAGATCAATATCTTCTACCATTTGCATCAGGCGCTCAAGAAACTCTTTGGGATACACGTCATCTTCACCTAAACATTGCCAGAACCAATCAACACACTCCTCATAAGGATCATCATAGAACATAAGAGCATAGTCCTTATAGTTTCCTGTCATTAGATCTGCCCAGATGCGAAATGATCCACGAATGTTCTGCCACCCTCTAATCCAACAATGACCAATCCAGTATTCAAACCAGTTCAGTTTCTTCGCCATTATCTACCTCCCCCTTACCCCAGTTCCATGTACGTTCTATAATACCAACATCAAACCCAAACTTATATGCCCAGAATAGAATACTCAAAGTTGAACCAGAACCTGATTTGATTTGAATATAGGGCCAAGATGGATATTCACACCAACTTAAAGATACCTGAAGTAAACTCCAACCTTTTACATTGATAATTTGAACATACCAATCATGCCCATAATCTTTGCGGTGATTTAATTCAAGGATTTTCATTTTTCAATTCCTCTTTAAGTTTCCGAATACCAGTAATGAAACATGCAAATTCTGTGGCAGGAGCAACATTTTTTGTCTGACCACAAATATCGCATTTATTCCATGTATAATTATGGAAAAAATTGGTTGTAGTGTCATGACCATATTTCCATCCACATTTTTCACATGAGTTTTTCGCAAAAATTAAAGTTTTTAGTAATTCTTTTTTATCTACTTTTTTCATGCTCAATCCCAAGATACATTTTGAACCAGGAATCCTGGCATTACATAAGTCCAAGTACCAAGTCCATCAACACCACCAACTTTGTACTCATACTTATATGAAAACTTATTGTGACTATCGTAAGTCATAAAACCCTTTTCTTTATCGAAATAAGATTTAATTGTCAGGCCAAATCTATTAGAAAAAATAGAACGAGTGCGAAGTGATCCACCAGTTTCACGAGTTTCAACTACAACACATTCATCCATCATAAACTCTTTCTTTGTCTCTAATACACAAGGAGTTTCATATCGAAATGGACGATATTCTTTCTGTTTAATAACTGGTGCTGAAAATACGGGAGATGCAAAAAGAATAGATGCAAGAATGAGAAGTTTTTTCACTCTGTTATTGTGAACTGTAGCTATTATACACAAAAAATTTTACTTGTGCAAGATAATGTGCCAGTTATCGTCCTGTCACATCCTCATAATCCTGTAAGATTCCTCTCTTAAAATGTAATCGCAGTCGCGGCCAATCTTCCCATACTCCTTTCCAGTCAGCAGGATAGATTTCAATATATTTTGTGATTGGATGAACGTAATACCTTCCATGTTGTCCTGTACGTATCCATTCATAATTCAAAAATTGATGTTTAGAATTATATCGTGGATCATCCTTTTCAATAATCTCAAAAGTACTTGTGCCCCTATAATTAGGGCACCACAAAACACCTTTGGGATCTAACCAGTAGTCAGTCATTGTACCACCAATAACTTCCTCAATATCTTTGGTTTGATTTACTCCCATAAAAGGTTCTGGTAGTTGGTAACTACTTTTTACAAAGTCAAACATTCCCATTATGAGTTCTCCCAATTATCTCTTTCAGATTTGCGGAGTTTCTTGAGTTCTTTATACAGTTCTTTGATCTGCTGATAAGCATCTTCGGGCGTAATTTTATCAGCAATTTCTAATCCAGCAATTAGACCCACTTTATCACCAAATCGTGCAAGTGCTCTTTCAAATTGTGTGAGATCTTCATACATGATGCTGTGCTCCAACATGTCTATACGATTATGTAGTTCGTAAATGCAATTACTGGTGTCAATACTTTCACTTTCTAAATGAACAATTCGATCATTTAAAGTGTTTTCAATTTTCCATTTCATAATTGACCCAAAATACAAGAACTAAACGTGAGTTGAAAATATTGTTGCCGAAGTAGTTGTGTGGCGCGTGATGTGTTTGCCCATTATACAAGATAAACCGATTAAATTTGTTGTCAATAGTTTGAGTGATTTTGAAATTATCATGGTTAAAATTTTGTTTCCATTCACCAAAAAATTTAATAATATTCGCATTTCTTGTTGTTGATGCGATTGGAAATGCGTCAACATTTTTATATCCATTCTCATTAAGACATTCACAAAGAATAGTACCAGAGTTTTCTGGAGGATTTTCATTTAAGTATATCAATCCAGCTAAACCTTCGTTGTCTTGGTGAATTAATCCACACTTATGAATTGCTGATGTAATATGAAAAGATGCGTTAAACTGATTCACCTTTTTACCTATTTGGGTTTCAAGCGATGAAATTAAGTATTCATTAATATCATCAGGAACAAGACAACGAATCCCTGGATAATTGGATCCATTATCATTCATAATACAACTGTGTTTTTCTTTAAGTAAGTCTAAGGCAATCTTTCTAATGTGATGAGGATCATCAAAAAAATCATCAATGATAATAGGAAGGTTCTTCATTTCTTCAGAGTAATCATTTTGATGAACTTTTTATGACTGATCCAGAATAAACTATCCTCATAATTTTTGGCGTTCTGAAGTTCAGTTTGAGACGTTTCTCCAAGATCATATTCCATGTATTCCTGACGTATTTTATTTACATCAAACCATTCAAGACCATAAAGAATTGGAATGTAATTGATGGCATTAAACATTCCCCAAGGACAGTAAACATCTACATCTATTGGCATACGATTTTTCCACATCTCAAGATAACTTTGAAGATTTGGAGTGAGTTTGAGATTATACTTAACCTCTTTCCAAAACTCAGTATCTTCTCTCTTGACCAGATAGTGTGCCTGAACATAATCAACGATATTGTCAAAAATATCATTAACTCTTTGATTGCATGTGTCAACATCATATGATGGTAGATAGTGGGTAAAACAGAACATCTGTTGAATCACACTACCGATTGATGTTGCTTCTAAAGGCTCTACAAAACTCTGCGATAATCCTACAGCATAACAATTCTTATGCCAAGACTTTTCTAATCGACCAGGATCAAATCGAAACTCTTTTGCAATATCTAACTTCCGACCATATGCTTCTTCCATCTCCTGATGAGCTTCATCCTTTCCAATGAACCCATCACAATACACATATCCATTTCCAGTTCTTGTTTGTGTTGGAATTGTCCATGACCAACCAGCATTTCTTGCTGTAGCCATCGTGTATTTGTTGTACTCCTCCATCTCATCTGTTGGAAATGCAATAGCAGAATTGACAGGAAGATATTCGGAATATGATTTCCATTTGATACCATATGTTTTTTCATGAATCAATCTCTTGAATCCACTACAGTCAACAAAGAAATCTGCATGATATTCATGATTATCGGAGAAAACACATTCCATCTCACCAGTTTCAACCAATCGTGTTCCAGTTAGATCATCCTCAATGACATCAATATCCCTCTTAATACACTCTTTGTGTAGAAACTTATTAAGTGCAAAAGTATCAAAATGATACTGATTAGATGGTGAGTTATCATGACTATTGAAGGCATCCATAGATACCTCATTTCTCCAAGTTCCTGGAGATTGCATAGAACTTGGAGGAAGTTGATTTGCTATGACATGTGCATAATTGTAGAAATAACCACCTTTCGAATTTGCATTTGGATTTCCAATGTTGTGCATGAAATCGTGTTCAGCCCAATTCTTAAAATATACACCAAGTTTAATTGTAGCATTGGCCTCAAGAATAGATGCTAACTGAGGAATACCAACGTACCTGCAGAATTGTGCCCAATGTTCTGTCGAACTCTCACCAACTCCAACAATACCAACTTTGGAAGATTCAATGATTCGAATGTTTTTTGATGGAAATGTAGTCTTAAGAATGAGCGCAGCAATGCAACCAGCAGTTCCGCCACCTACAATAATAATATCATTTATTTTTTTCATACTCGTTCATCAATTCCTTTGCAATTCTATTGTATTCTCTTTGTTTAATTAAATTTGTAATAGGATTCTTTGGGTGAAATCGAATCATCCAAAAAAATCGTTCAGTCTTAACACCAATCAATTTGAAAATAAGATTTATGAATGTCACAACATTTTCATCTACCCACATCATATAAGCAATGATGCCAAATATTGACAATAGTGTGTATTGAAATGTCATTCGACTCAAGTAAAATACTATTTAATCATTCACAGAAAGCATCACCTACAATCGCACCTCCAAGAATACCAAGAGGAATTGACCATGGCATAGCATCTGATTTTGAAATAGCTCCAGCAACACCAGCACCTACAATCGCACCCACACCTGTAGCAGCACAGGATTGATATGATCTCTCTGGCGATGAATAAGAACGCCCATAACTTGTATTTCCACCACAGGGTCTTTGATAACTCTGAGTATCTACATACCCCTGCTGATAATTGCCATATCGATCATATCCACCAGGAACATACTTCTCTTTATATGTCGTGCAGACTTGATAAGTTGTAGTCTGCTGTGCAAGAACTGGTGTTGGAATCAACAAACAAATTAGAAGAAATGGAAGTTTTTTCATGATGTTTTTTTCTGATGATCCTTAATGTACTTGTGAGCCTGTTTGACAGTATTTACCACATCAAGTTGTTGACCATTATGAATAATCATAAGTTTCTTGCCAAATGGAACTGCTGCGTACATTCTATCGTCAGTAATAAATCCTTCCTTCATACTAGAAACTCCTTTTCGTATTCGATAAGTTCTTTGGGAACATCAAGAATGTTAGAATCAATCGGTTTGGATTGATTCCATCGGGTTGTACCCCCAGGTCTTTTGTTCAATTTGATTCCCAAATGAGAATACTTCAAATGGGTTGGGATCTTGACTTGATAGTTGACCCCATCATTTGAGGTCAGAGCAGCCAGAGCATCGTTCTCCTGCTGAGTGACCACGATTGTCTGACAACATTGCCAAAAAATGGATTTGAACTTGTCAAAGTCGGTCAAATACACCTCTGGGTGATCCAGAATCATGCGGCCAATGAATTGTGGGGACAAATAGTGGTCATGTACGACCTTTTGCTTTACACTTTTGTTTTTCAGTGCATTTTCGCTGATCAGGCCGGTAGGATTGGGCAGACCCGCGTCGAAGACGCCAATATAATAGATTCTGGTAATGGGACGGGCAAATTCGGGTCGGCCCCAGTTATGTAAATTGGCTTTGAGACTATTAAATGTAGTCTCGCAGTAGATTGTCCAGTCCTTCATCGCTTCACCACACTCACAGCAGGTTCGCCTTTATGGAAAATGGTATCAACCACTGCCTGCACCTTGCGGGAGGTGCTGATACCCACATTATCATACACAGGCACACAGACTAGACCAAAAGTCTTGGATTTATCACCCAATCGGATAACACGACCGATGGTCTGAGAGATACCAATGTAGTCCATGTTTCGCATGAACAGCACTGCTTCCAGACCAGACACATTGATACCCTCAGAAAGGATGCTATGATGAATCACAACAAACTTCTTTGAGGTATCCTTACCCCAAGCATTGAGAGTATCAAAGAACTGCTCACGGTTGACCTTCTGACCATCAATCACAGCACCAGTCTTAGATGTAATCATCATCCAAGAATAACCGCGCTGTTGTAGTTGAACACAGAAATCAGATTCTGCTATCAAACCCATGATTTGTTTAGTGGTACGAGCACAGATCAAAACTTTCTTGACATCTTGCTCATCAATCGTTTCGATCAGATTGTCAGCATCACGGGAGAAAACAACCTGCTTACCTTTAACCATCGGCAGTTGTTTGACAACAACCTTAGGAGGAAGAATATAACCTTGCTCCACCAGTTCAGGTGCAGGAACCTGACAAATTACCTGACCATAGACCTCAGGCATGTTCATACCTGGTTTAGAAACAGTCAGAGAATGTTTGGGAGTGGCCGTGAAGAAATAGCAGCGATCTGCAATCTCAGCAAAGTGCTTGGTAGCAGGGAAAAAGTTACGCTGAACGCTATTGTGTGCCTCATCAAAGTAAATGGTATGCACATCAATACCTGCTTCCTGAATACGATTCAGAGAGTTATAGGTGGTAAAGATGATACGATTGCGCTTGTAGGTTTGCACTGCCCAATCATAGATTACATCGGGATTGGTAGTGGATTCGTGATGAGTTTCTCCACTATGTACATGAAGAATGCGAACCATAGGGTCAGTGATATGCTCTAGAAACTCAGCAGATAATTGCTCAGCGAGCAAGATGCGCGGAGCACAGACTACAATAGTCTGCGGTGTTTCTGACTGAAACTGGCGCAGAGTATCTACAATCATTTTTAGGGTCTTCCCACCGCCCGTGGGAACGATCACCTGACCTTTGCTATACTTCTGCATAGCAGCGACAGCGCGGTGTTGATGTGGGCGAAGAGAAATCATGAACTCCGTTTCAATATGGCTAATATACTATGAAAAAAGGGGTCTGTAAAGACCCCCTGTGACGGTTATGAAAGTGGATTAGAGAATTACCAGACCGTCAACTTGCTCTTCTTGCACACCAATTTTTTGAGGAATGGCACCAAGAATCGAGTAAGGATCGTTCTTACCACTCATTCGAGCCATGGCATACTGGAGCACAAGATTGTCCAGAGATTCCAACCACTCCATTGTGCGCTGTTGTTCATCATCCAGTTCACCATGACTTGATGCGCCAGTAGAAAACAGAACCACTGGCATCGTTTCACGAGTGCTGACATAATTCTGCATCATGTTCTCAAACATACGCAGAACACGGGTAGAACCGTTCGAGTTAGTGTTCAGAACAGATGCTTCAGCGCAGATGTCAGAAACATATTTTTCAGCATCTTCACGAGAATAGAATTCGATGTTGCCAGCGCGATTGATCTCGTCGATTGCATTTTTGGCAATCGTACCAACAGTTTGAGGAGTGAAGTTGTGATTCAGCGTGTTGATCCAATCTTTCACAGACTCAATATCGCAAGAGATGCTACCTTTGCGAATTTTCTTCGAAGCGATGTTAGTGACATCTTTGGCAGTGTGGGGTTTCTTGCCGTTATCCACGTTTGCACTCAAGCGAGAATCATCAAGAGCATCTTTATCGTCTTGTTGAAACTCAGTGCGAGTTGTCATATCAAACTCGTAGTCGGCAAAAACCCAAAATTCGTATCCTTGATTCAGGAGTTCACGAACGCGGTTGAATCCATCTTTAAGATCATCTCCGTTAGTTGTTTCAGGAGTGTATTCTGAAACATCAATGCCGCGAGCAAGGCTCACACCAAGGCTTTCTTTTTGGGCACCAGTACCACCAGCACGGGCAGTGTTATCGGTGTTGCCATCTTCATCCTTAAGATTCAAAGAAAGAAGACGCTTAAATGAATATCCAGTAAACTTAAGACCAGGATATTCTTGGGGCGCAGGAAGAAGCGCAATGATTTCGTCCTGAAGTTCTTGCGAGACGCAATCCTTCGGAACGGTAATGTAGGTTTTCATGTGTTTTTAGTAAAGTAAAAGTCCGCTTGAAGCGTTAGCGTTGGCAGGTCATCCCTCACCAACAGGGCTAATATAACTGATTCAGAAGAACTCGTCAAGGTCCCCGACCAGTTCAAAAATCGTCACAGTGTCAGTCACCTTATCCCCAAGCACTCTCACCATGAGATCCAATGATCTCTGATGTGGACGACCCTTCCATCCATACCATTTGCTTTTCTTACCTACAGCATATGGTGGAAGCTTTCCTACGGAAAGATACTGCTCCGCAGTAAGATCATAAATCTTTTCTCCATCTTGTAACCACCAATGAGTTTCACCACGGTAATCAACACCACTCATCGGTTGCAACTTATCAGTATCCATCAAATAGAACAATGCCTGTGTAGAGTGATAGCAATGCCCATATGTTGAATTTGTTTGATTCTCTGCACGATACCTAGTTGATAAAAGATCTGGTGTGAGATTGCGTTTAATCAATCCCATCACCAGACACATATTATGTTCTGAATATCGATATGATTCAAATTCTAAACGACGTGTCTTAAAGATATCATTACCTTTATATTTGTGTCTCTCTACAATCTTTATAGCCATCTCATCAAACCGGACAAAGCAGAGTCTACTGAATTTATGTTAGTTTGTCAAGTAGTTCATATATTCATCATAAAGAACTTGTTCCATTTGAGATGCTTCAATCTCCCATGGTTGATCTTCATAATCAAGACTGGAACAATCAATACCTTTCCACAGTCTCTTCTGACCTTTATCACGAAGAGTTCCTTTTACATGCTGATAAACATGCCAAAGCTCATGAAAAAGTGTCATGATGTAGTGATCTGGATTGAGTCCATTGTGCATCTCAATCTCAAATGCACGAGGACGATAATCACAATCCATTACAGTACACCAACCATAGACACCTTCACGCAATAGACCACGATGATTGACTGTAAGGTCTATTTTATGCTTCGGAAGATGTTTGTTCATAAACCACTCTACAACACCCTCACAGCGTCTTCTAGAGTAGTTATAACCGCTTAATTCAAGAAAGAGCATAATTCAAAACCGATTCAGTTACTTTAACACCCCAGTGCAAAAAATTTACAAATGCACCGACAAAGACCAGTTTTTCGGTTGTTGTAAGTCTCATGGACTCTTGCTATCTGTAGCCATTATAAAACCCCGCACAGGCGATCCTGGCGGGGTCTGTGGCAGTTCTTAAAGTGGCCTACTTGAAGTAACAATTAAAGGCAATCGAAATACGATCTTCGTTAGACTCATTTGGTTGAACTTCATGTTCAAGGTCTGATGGAAATAAAAGCATCATTCCCTCTTGAGGACAAAGAGACCACGACTTTGACAGTCTAAATCCATCTCTTATTTGTTCAGGTGTCCTATCTAATAACCTAGATCTTGAAAATAATCGGGGTGTGTAGAATTCGATCTCTCCGCAGTTATCGGGCGTCTTAACCCAAAAAACGCCAGAAAAATGACAATCCGGATGACTATGCAGTTTGTTATAACTTCCTTTCTTATTAATATTTAACCACATATTTGCCAAATTATATTCACCTTGATATGGAATTGATTTTTGAATATGATTGAAAATATAATTGTAAAAATTTATAAAAGTTGGTTGGTGATAAAAATTGTCGTGGGATTGCCAACCACCACGATTTGAAATAATTACACCATCATTATCATATTTTTGATATTCATATATCCACGAAATTAAATCATTTTTAATTAAGCGATAATCGTCACACTCAATTAAAGAAACTAATGATGGGAATAACGGTATATGTCGAATATTCATTCTTCTGCTTTAAATTCTGAGGACATTCCAAGGTAAGGTCTTTTATCATAAATGTGATCTGCATAAGGACCATCAGCATTCACATAATGCAAAAATGATTGAAGATACCATTTTTGCGTAAAGGGAGGTCTCCAATGATATAAATCACATCCTCTATATAAACAAAGATCCCCCGGTTCAAGTAAAACTTCTACAGGATCACTTTTATCTTCATTTTTACTAAAATAAATCGGATTAATTGAATCTCCTTCAGGTATTCCTAATGCAAGCGTTGCAGACATTTCGCATGAAGGACGATCACGATGATTTACAAGTTCATCTCCAATGCCATATAAACGACTATATGTGTATGTTGGAAGTAATTTATATCCAGAGATTTCACTCAATGCTTCTGTAGATGCCTCCAATATGGTTTCCATAAATGGATCACTATAAAACGAATATGAAAATGGTGCTTGGTGATCGTTGGTATCAGCATGGCCCGCTTTAATTCTCAAAAAGAAATAATCTTGAATAAAGTATGTAAAATCTCTATCAAGAAAATTCTTGACTACAAGATAACCTTTTTCTTTAAAACTCATAATAATACCTCAACGAAACGGTGGCCCATGAACCCATGCCACTAAAGCATATCTTTCTCCTTTAGTTACCGGAGTACATTCATGTAATGTATAAGAAGGAAAAAAGACGCCCATTCCTTTTTTCTTTTGAATTTTTATTCCTTCATGGCCATGATGAAGAATCAAATCTCCACCTTCATACTCACTTGGATCGGAAAGTTGAATGACTACACTTAATTTACGATTATGTGGTACGTTCCATGTTAACGGATCTATGTGTTTTTTATAACAACCTTCCTCTTCGGATTTATAATGGGTAAATTGAAGTCTTTCTATTTGTGTCAAATCAAATTTAAAAAACTGTTGATTTATTTGAACCACTGATTGTGATAATTTATTATAAATCCAAGAAGTATGTGAATTTGTAGGAATCCAAGATACGAAAGAACGACGATGATCCAAACAGTTTTCTCCAGCGCCTCCCGTTTGTGCTCTCTCCATGTTTAATGTGGTTCCGATTTTTATAATCGAATCCAATTCGTCGGAAGAAAAAATGCAATCATTCCACACATATAATTCGTAATGATGTTGATTTAAATACCAATATGAAGATGTCTCATTTACGTTTTCAAAAATTTTGTCTCTTAAAGGTTGAATATTGTCAAGAGAATTATAAGATTTCAAATATGTGGAGATCATGTCATGAGAGTTCTGTGGATGGCCAAGTGATATTGTAATCTAATTCCAACAAAGATTTTAAAGATTTTTTTGAAAGAATAAGTGAAGCGAAATTTGTTTCGATATCAAAACATTTTTGAATATAATCATGAATTGCGTCAGTTAATTCTACAATTTTGCTTCCTGTTAATTCTACCACACCATCTCGGGTTTTCCAATTATAAGTTGAATCTAAGTTATTTGCAACTAAATTTCTTTTATGGTAAAGGGAATTTACAGTTGACTCAGTTAAAACATATGAAATTTCATCATATGTTATAGATTCAGTTTGTGCTTCCCAACGAAGATTGGCAACTTCATCACAAAGTCTGTATTTAAATTGTTCTAAAAGTTGATCACTGCAACTATAGTTGAGAATATCCGAATCAGTAATTTTAATCCAACCAAGTTCTTTCAAATCTGGATCCGGTAAAAAACAAAGTCCAGAAATATTTCTCCAACCATTAGGTAAAGTTTGAATATTGCTAAGATTTTTGTCAGATTTATCTTCAACAAAAGCGTAAAATTTGTCAATCATGATTGCGTTTTCCCCTTTCTCTTAGATTTTGATTGAGTTTCTTGAATTTCTTCAGGATTTTTTTGTTCTATACTTGCTTCTAATTGTTTTTGTTCGCCAAAAAGTTCAGATGAAAGTTGGTTTACCTCATATTTAGCTTGCAAGGCAAGTAGTTCCTTTTTCTTTTGCAATTCAACTTCAACTTCAACTGCTCTGAAAGCTCTTTGTTCTTTTTGTCCTTCAAGTTCCCAATCAGCTGAACCTTTCCAATATGCCGAAGCAGTCTCATCATCATGCCACGTTCTCCAAGCACTAAAGTTTTGCTTTGGTCTCATCGCAATTTCTACTCCCACAGATGATGCAAGTTGTTCAAGAAACTCAACGATTTCTGTGGGTCTTAATGGTATCCACATGTTACCAAAATCACCTCTCATTGAAATTTCGATAGAACCACCACCGCATGGTCCAGACGTGATAGATCGAGCACGAGTTCTATTTTGCAATGTACTTCTGTACGAATCTTCTTCGTACATTTCATTCATTTTTTGCTTATATTCAGGTGATGCTTTTGCCATAATACGTTTCGAAGAAAAATATTAATTTTATTTATTTATTGATTGTTCCAACTAATCGTAATTGAAGAACCACTAGGAACAGTAACTGGATATGTTTCTCCAGGAAGTACATATACTGATGATTGTGATTGGGGTTGCCCAGTTGCTGCTCCTGCTTGTCCCGTTACTGGATTTCCTTGATGGCCCGTGCCACCTTGGGTAGTATTGCCATTAGGTCCATTAATTGAGTGTTGTACTGGGTTATTATTAACATGTTGGCCAGCGAATCCAGATTGAGCTGCGTAAGCATATCCGCCTCCTCCAGCACCACCGCCGGCACCAGCACCATGAGTGGGCGCAATAGGAGGATAATAACCACCTCTTCCACCTCTTCCCGCTTCATGATGATTAACAGCTGCACCAAAACCCCCATCACCTCCAACTCCGCCGTGAGGGCCCCTAGTTTGACCGGTCGAACCGCTGTTGCCATGCTGAGCACCACCGCCGCCCGCGCCGCCACTGCCGCCCTGGCCACCTACAGTATTTCGAATTGGCGCTGGATTTATGGTAGACCCGTTGCCGGCGTAACCGCCGGTTCCTCCCTGACCCTTAAAACCACCAGCGCCACCACTGCCACCAGCGGCGTGGTGATTAGGGCCGCCGCCATAACCAGGATGGCCATTACCGCCGGGGTTTCCAGTTCCAGGTCCTCCAGGACCTCCTGCTTGTCCAGTAGCACCAGTACCACCAGCACCACCAGGAAAATTTAAATGAGTATGATTTGGTGATCCAAAAACTGCCTGAGCTCCTGCGCCGCCGGGATTGCCTTGAGTGCCAGGTTGGCCATTACCTCCTGCGTTAGGATGTCCTTGATTATAATGTTGGATTACAGGAGCATGGCCGCCAGAGGTGCCGAAAGTGTGGCCAGGGTTGCCAGGGTTGCCACTGTTGCCTTCATTCCCAGCAGAACCATTGCCCCCAGCTTGGCCAAAAAGACCGTTAGCTGGGACTGTGCCGATTACACCAGACCCGCCGGGGCCGCCGTTCTGAGCGTGAAATCCGCTAGTATAACCTGCAGTTCCAGGCAAAAAGGGTCTTAATGGTGTAGGTACTCCCGGCGCGCCACCCACACCACCGCCGCCACCGCCGTAACCGCCACCGCCGGGATTGGCATTGCCGCCGGGATGGCCACTGCCGCCCTGGATCGCCGGAGCTTGATGTCCATGAGGATTATAATGAGTTCCATTTCCCGCATACCCTGTTGCGCCATGTCCACCAGCGCCGCCTTGGCCGGGTCCTCCCGGTTGTCCAGGTCCTCCATGACCCGAAATTGTAACTCGTTTTATACGAGATGGGATTCGAATATTTCCGGGATTATTAAAAGTTAATGTTGTTCCTGTGGGAGTTGTAACTGCCGAAGGAGCTGCTGTTCCTCCAATGATTGATTTACCCGATGCTCCGAATGCCATGTTTTTTAATCGTAATAAAACCAACCTGTTATTATGTATTTAGCATTATCTCCATAAACTACGTTGCCGCGATGCGTATGCGTAAACCCTGCAGGCCATATTACCATGCAATTTTCTTTTGGAGGTATTCTCAATCTTTGATATAAAAACTCAGTTTCTCCTGCAGCATTATGTTCTAAAGTATTCAGATATAAAGAATATACTAATCCTCTCCATGCTTGTTCCCCATTCCCTTGTTCTGGATGCCATACATGATAACCACCACCAGGCATCGTTCTTTGCATTTTTACAGAACTACATTTTAATGATGGTTCTTTTAATACGTCAAATTCACTCACATATTCATCAAAACAATTTTGCAATCCTTCAAAAAATACATCAATTGCTGGACGACCTTCAAAGGATGAAGTTGGATGATTTCTTATATTTAACATCACTGAATCATCATGTTTGGATGTCTTTGGTACATTTTCAGATTGTTGTCTTGAACCAACCATCCCAGACTGATTAAGACGTTCAAATTCTTCAATCATATGCTGACAAAATCCATCAGCATATACGTTTTCATACATTCCAATAAAATCAACATATTTTGCTTTCATGACATTACAAAAACTTTTGAATATTTATACGTTTATTTGCGAAAGAATCCCGTACCAACTGGTTCCAGCATCAAGTGTAATAAAAGACCACACATTAGTTTTATTTGCAGTTGTTGTCCAACCACCAGTTCCTGCAGGTGGAGTTGTATTTCCTTGCCATTTCACGGATGCTGGCCAGTTTATAGTGGAGGCAGTAACACCTGGATTTGTAAGGTATAAGACAAAACTAAAAGCACCTGAAGATGGCATTCCAGTAGTATTAAATGAAAAAGTTACCGCATTATTTGGCAATGTTCCGTACTGTACGTTACCATTTGAAATTGTAATTGATGGTGTAGAACCTGAGATTGATCCTAAATTGTATGCAAATTCTGTGTAATTGGAAAAAGTAGATGTTAAAATATTTCTACTTTGATCAATGATATCTGTCCCTGTAATTTTAATTGTCATTATTATACGATATTAGGTTGAATAAGGTTTCCATACCAAGTTGTACCATTATTTAATGTTGTAAAAGACCAAATATTTGTTCTCCCTTGTATGGTTGCACTATTTTGAGTCCAGTCCGGAACAGTTCCTCCTGACCATACTACCGACCCTGGCCAAGCCAATGTCGTATTGTTTGCAGTTCCAGAGGCATTTGTCAAAATTAAAACAAAACTTGCAGCACCACTTGTGACACCTGTTGTAAATGTAAAAGTGGTTGTTCCTGATGATAGTAAAGTCCCAGTAAAAACTGTAGCAGTTGATAAATTTAAAGTATTACCTGGCGAAGCATTGGTATTAAGAGTACCTAATGCTGAGGCAGTTTCACTATAATTTTTCAAAGTAGCTGTTACAATGTTTCTACTCTGATCAATAACATCTGTTCCGGCAATTTGAATTGTCATCGTTATGTGTAATTAAAAAGTACGATATTTCCATACCAAGTAGTTCCATTTGGCGTAAACCAACTCCAAACATCTGTTCTATTTGCTATACCTGTTGAAGCTGGTGCGGACCCTCCTGTCCATTTTAATGTACCTCCAACTGGTGCTACCCAACTAACACTATGAACTCCAGTTGCACTTGCTTTTAAAAAGAAAAGAAAACTTGTTGCGCCAGAAACGCCGGGTTGTATAGTAAGAGATGGAGCACCTGCCGTCGAAATAGTTCCTGTAAAAATAGATGCAGTCGATAAATCAAGAGTTTGTGATGCTCCAATATTACCAAAATTTGTCACAGTTTCAGTATAATTTTTCAAAGTGGCAGAAAGAATATTTCTGTTTTGATCAATAATGTCTGTTCCGGCAACTTGAATTGTCATCTTTATTTTTATTGATTATTTATTTCATTTTTAAGGTTTTCAACCTCTTGAGAAAGTTCTTTAACTGCCTCAATCAGAACGCCAATTAAACCATTGTAATTAACTGTTTTTGGATTTGTATCACTTACAAGTTCAGGAAGAACTTCTTCAAGTTCTTGTGCAATCACACCAATAGATGGCTTATGATCTTTCTTCCAATCGAATCTAACACCACGAAGTTCTGATACAACCTCTAATCCGTTTTCAAATGTTTGAATGTTTTCTTTAAGATTGGCGTCAGATGTTGAGTTGAAATCTGTAGCTGTTGCTACACCTACGACACTTAATTGGTTAGCAAAAAGTGTTGAATTAAATGTTCCAATACCAGTAAATGTAGAAACGCCAGAAACATTTAATTGCTTTGTAAATAATGTTGATCCAGTAACTGTTGCAATACCAGCAAACGTAGAAACGCCAGAAACATTTAATTGCTTTGTAAATAATGTTGATCCAGTAACTGTTGCAATACCAGCAAACGTAGAAACGCCAGAAACACTTAACTGACTTATGGTTGCAATTCCTAGACTTGAAATTCCAGTAACATACAAGTTGTCAGTTAAATCTATATTTGTTGTGTTAAGTGTATTGGTATTACTATTCCATTGTAACGTTGTTTGGTCAATTGAAACTGCGGTTACAATTCCAGTTGTAATATTAGTAAGCAAAATGTTTTGAGTTCCACTATTTGCTACTATTAAGGATCCAGTGTTAGCAAGATTTGAGCCATCACCATAAAAAGATGTTGCTGTTACAATACCACCACTAATTGTTACTCCAGTTCCAACTTTAAGAATTGTGAAAGTAGAAATACCAGTCGTTGCATTTATATTGCCAGTGACGTTTCCATTAACATTTCCAATTAGAGAACCATAAAAAGAGTTAGCAGTAACGATGCCTACACTTAGAATTGAAGTATTACTTTGATTCGCAACATCAGTTGGTACAGATGTCCCAATTCCAACGTGAGTTCCCGTGAAAACAAAATTATTTGAACCTGCAGTTACTGATCCGTTATTATATTGGACATTATTTGTGGATCCAGCTGGAATTGGAGGAACGCCAGTTAGACCAGATCCATCACCAAAATAAGTAACAACACCACTTACAGCAGTTATAATTCCAGATGTTATTGTAACACTACCTAAGGTTGATATTCCTAATACATTTAAATCATCAAAATCATTTGGAGAAAACTGCAATTCTCTTTCTAGAGATGCTTTTGTGATGGAATCAACAGTTTGAATGCCAGCAAGTGTAATTTGCCCATCGTTTGTATGAAGGACTGTGTTGATTCCAATTTGATACGAATTTGCAGTGCTAACTCCACTAATAACTAATCCACCCGTCAAATTAATTCCCGAAGAATTGAGTGTAACAGCAGAACCAACAACTGCAGAAGATGTAATGACCGCAGTTGTTGTAGTTGTAACTCCAGTAACTGTTAGAGAAGTAGCTCCAATTCCACCATTAACTTGAAACTTATATAAAGAACTGAGATTAGTGCTACCTATACCAACATTTGCTTTTGCTACATCGGTAAAAATTAACCCATTGTTAACTTCAAGACCGTTCTTAACAATAAAATTCTTATTGACTCCAGCCATTGAGGTTCAATCTCCCCTCGATACTTTTTTATATTTATACTGAAGTTATAACTAAAGCACCAGAGTTGTTAATAGTGATTCTAAATTCACTACCATTTGGAGAAGTTAAAATCAATCCTTGAGTGCTATTTTCTCCTGCCTTAATGTCACCACCAACACTTAACGTACGATTTGGAAGTGATGTGCCGATACCGACATTGTTGCTAGATCCATAAATTGTGGATCCTACACCAACTTCAATAGTATCAACTGTTACATCCATAGCAGTAGAACTCTTGGAGACTAATCCAAATCTTCTCCAATCGTTGGTATCAGTATATACCCAACCAAGATAACCACTATTTGTTGGATTTGCATTGAGACTTACATCACCAGGATTACTCTGAGTTGTTGGTACTTGAGTGTCAAAAGTAATCTTACGGGATACATCAGCAGTTCCTTGAAGATAAATTGATTTAGCTTCGATTCCCTTCTCAGAGTTTGATGTAACCTTTTCATTAATAACAATAGGACCGTCAAATTGTGATATCAGAGATTTATCATCGCCACCACTAACGCGAATTGAACGATTAACATTTATTTCCAATGGAGAAAGAACATCGAAACCAATATTAATTCCACCCTCTCCAATATCTTGTCCAGTAATTGTTGGAACTGGAGAATCATAAATTTGTTCTTGGCCTGTAGTTGAATTTAATTTCTTGTTGCCAGTGTAGAAATTACCACGATCATCCATGCCAGTGTAAATGGTAACACCACCATCCAGTTTCACTGCCTGAGAAAGTAACTGATCTCTTTCTGTTAGAGAACGATCTTGTTTTTCTGGGAATGCAGTGGAATAGTTTCCAGGACCATATCCAAGATATTCAAATGTATGGCCAGATGCACGAACAATAGAGTTTCTACGTAATTCAACCGGTAATGGATTGATTTTTCTAACAATGGATCCCACAGCATGTGCTTGGCGATTGGTGCCAAGAACAGACCTAAAGGCATAAATTACACCAGAAGCAGGAGTTGTTTTAATTTTGAAGATTTCGTCATTAATTGAGAAGTAATCACCGATCTTAAATCCAAGAATATCAGAATTAGTAATATAAATTGGTGAGGTCTCTAAAGCAGTGGATGTAATTGCTGTTGCGAGAGTTGTTGTAATTCCAGCATAAATTTCGGTTAGTCTACCTGAAGTTCTTTCGTTTGTTTTTGTGATAAATCCACCTTGAGAAGTCAGTGCATGGCGATATACTTCAATTGTTCCACCAGTTGATGGTGCAGTAGTACCAAGTCCAACAATCCTAAATGATGTACTAATACCTGTTGTGGTATTGACTATAACATCATCTACAATATGATCACCATTGTAGATTGTATTTGTAGCACCATCAAATTTAACTTTATTTCCAATCTTGAGTCCATGAGCACCAGAGAAGGTTACAACACCAATTTGTGTGGTTCCATTATAAGTGAAAGTGGAAATTCCAAGAACTTTTCCTGCGGAAATTGCACTCGCATTTGCTGTAGCAGTAATTCCTACACCAGTTGTAGTATAACCTGCGATTGAACTTGATGATTGGACATAAAGTTCTTTTGGTTGATTCGCATGAATAATCTTATAAAGATTGTTATATTCAGCATACGAATCTGAGGTAATACCAGAAACGCTTATCCCCTCTCCACTTGGATCATAAACATTTGCTACGGTGATTGATGCACCTGAACCAACAGATCCAATACCACTAAGAGCACAAAGATCACCAACAGAATAGGAAGATCCACCATGCATGATTTTAACAGCAGTGACGGTTCCACCTGCACCAACTGTTACGACAGCAGTAGCATTAGATCCTGATGCTCCATTCAAACTTGTAAGACTTGCGTTATAATAAGTTCCTGCAACATATCCAGCACCACCAGTCTGAATTCCTACAGAAGTAATTCCAGAGAAACCATGATCTAGTGTAGTATAGATTGTATGAGTGGTTCCAGAACCAGAGATGACATCGGTGATTCCAAGACCAACATTCAAATCAAGGAATTTATCTTGAATTGTTTGTTTTGATAAACTTTTTTGAGGGTCGTTAATAACAACCTTACCAATTTGACTTGAAACAGCAAAACACTTTGCAGCCTCTGGATCCGAAACAACATTATCCCTATTTGTTTGTGGATAAAGATTCAAAATTGGTTGAGATAACTTATAACTTGTAAATGGAGAAACTGTTGGTGAAATTGAACTTTCAATTAATGTGAGATGATAGATGCCATCTTGAACATTACTTTCATATTTTTGTACTTCAACACTTCTGTAAATCTGATAGGTATTGTTTGTTTTCTTTCTCTTAAAGTAGGGAAGACTCGTATTTCTGGTATTTACATCACTTTGGAATTCTCCTGGATCGCTGCCAAGAGTATAACTAAACTGTTTTGTGCTACTGATTCCTGTAATTGTAAATGTACCATTGAAGGCTGAATTTGCAACACCAGTAGTGTTGTTTGCACTCTTGACATTCAGAACCTCAACTTGGGATCCAATAGTCAAATTATGTGGAAGTTCTGTAATAATATTTGCAGTTCCTGAACTGTAGTTACATGTTGCAATGAATCCAGGATTTCTTAATTCTGTAGTATTAGAAAGTGTTGCGGATGAGGTATTGAAATATTTTTGAATTTCAGTTGCATCAATTCCAAGAGTATCATTTGAAATTTGTAAGACATAACCATCAATTGGTGTTCTTGAGGCTATTGGAGAATCTTTTGGTATGACATAACGAACACGATAAACAGTGTCCGATACATTTCTAACATCAGGTTTTCTCTTAATATAAGTTCTTGGTGTCGCTGTTTCTGTATAAGTTGTATTCAACAGAGAATAAATTGTATTTTCTGTTGATGCGGAGGCAACATTAACATACCATTGCGAATTAGTAGTATCAAATCCTACGGGATGGCCAATGTCTCCCGAATTCTTATCAGATACTCTACTTACAACTTTAAGAACACCACCTTTTGTATTAATTGTGAGTGGATTTGAATTGGCAACATCTGTCAATGTCTGTGCAACTCTAACTTGATTTGCATTTACTCCAGATGTAATTGCATAATAAACTTGGTTTGCATTTAAACCATCTGGAAGATTACCAGTATCGCTTATGATACGAATTGATTCGCCATTTGCAAAAGTATGATTCGAAGTTAATGTAATAGTATTTGAAGCAATACTATTAATTCCTACTAAAGATCTACCAACTGTGTATGATTTTTCATATGAAAGATTGCTACTCGGCATTACAATCCTTGCCGAATATTCTGTGCTTATGCCACTTGAAGTAATCTGAAGATATAATCTATCATTTGGTTTTGCGCCAATTCTATAACCATCAATAATATTTTCTGGAACCTCATTTTGATTTGTTTTCTGATGCAGATATAATCTGTCAGTTGAACCGATTCCAACGGTATTAGTGCGATCAAGACTTAAAAATGATATATTTTTTTCCTCTGATTTATTTTCTTGAGGTGAAATGACATGAGTGATATACCCAACATCATCCTTTGAGAACGCATCCTTTCGGAATCCTTTTGCAATTAAAGCTCTTGCCCCAAAGTTGGAGTTAGAGTTATTAATGGAGAAGTCGCCACCATTTTCAACTTCAAAATGATTTGCATAACCAATCGCAAAGATCGATACTAATTGAACATAAGCATCGTTGGTTGCTTTGATATGGAAGTTTTCATATGTGGGTTTATAAATTGATCTTGAGTCTGTACTTAGATTTGTAACAGTTGTTGAGTCCTCATATTGACCAGTTGTTGAATCATATTTAATAAACGCATTATCATCTTTTTGCAATCCAATTCCAGTGAATTGTGCAACAACCATGGACTTAAATCCCGATGCGCTGTTTCCATCGGCCAACAAACCACACATTCCATAAACAGATCTAGATGAAATATTGAAAATATATGGGGATGCAGAAGTTACGGTGTCAACATTAATGCTTAAGGTCGCTCCTGCTACAGTTGGTAATAGATTTGTTGGAATATTTTGAACTTTATATGTCAGTGTTGTACTATCTACCGATTCAAATACAACAAATTTTCCGTTATAATCGCTTGATGAAACACCTTGAATTGTGATTGGGGTATCTACATTTACCTCAGGGAATGCCTCTTCTAAGGTAACTGTAATAGTTGTTGTTCCAGTGACTCCATCTCCAGAACGAATACTTGTGATTCCAACTTCAGCACCTCTTGAACCAACAATGCGATATTCATCAATAACAGGTTGAAAATCTTGATCAGCAGATGGATAATCATTAAAAATTTCCCTACCACTGACAGAACCATAACAGATACCAACCTTTTCATAGTACATATCCAGATCTGTTCGATCTGTTTCATATGTCAAGAATGTATCATTGATATCAACGCCATTTACACCATCAGCATATTCAAAACAAGATAATTTGTGGTGAGAGAAATTGGGAACAAAGACGTTGGTTGTGTAGTCTTTGTAGCAAGTTCCGTTTGGATCCGCATCAAGAATTGTAAATTGCCAGAAATAACAACCTCCAGTAATTCTAAAGATTGCAGATCTTTCAATACCATCATTTTCTGGATTTGGAACATATGTTGGACGAATTCTTGTTTTTCTTAAATCCATACCAACAATAGAAGTTCCACGAGGAACAATCACACCTCCATGAACACTATTCAACTTATACAGTGTATTGTTTTCCGCAGTTACATCAAAAACCGTATTTAATCCCCATTGAGTTAAATCATTTGAGGTTGCCCCAGTTCTTAATCTAAAATTATTACTACCATCTGGAATCCATCCTGGACGGTTATCAATGATGTGATCGCCAGGGTATACAAGAATTGTTGTTTTATTGAATCTATCGTTATTATCGCCACGCTGATAGGAAAATCTTGCTGCTTCTACAAGAGCTCTTTGAATTGTTCTAAATGGTTTTGTCAGAGAATTTCCCTGGTTCTGAATACTATCAGTTGCATCAATACTACTTGGATCAACGTATAGAATTGTACCACGAACTGATTTCAGAAAATTATCTAAGCGTGAGAGACCCATCTTATTAAAACTATAGTTTCCGTTATGGATTATTTATCATACAAGAAAACCTCCAATAAGGAGGCTTTCAAGTCACACGGAAGGGCTTTTTGGTTTTAGTATCGCCATTTATATATTAGCACACTTTCATTCTTTCCACAAGAGATTTAAATTTTTATCAAATACCATTACATATCTGTGTTTACGACTTCTTTCCTTCCACTCTCCTTCAGAACCTTTTATTTTTCCACGAGAGTGTTTAGTTCCGTCTGTATAGTAGAAATCTTTTCTTGGATCCGTGAGACCTGCATATTTAAAGTTACAAGCACGATAAATTGTACCAGTATGGTGATTTGAATCAGCATAAGAAATGATTGCTTTAACTTCAGTATCTTTCCGAAGTTTTCTAATCGCCCGTGACACAAACCAAGAAGTGATGTTATATTCGCATGACTGCGTGTTAGGTTCGATGCAAAGTCTTGAAAGTTCGAAAAGTCCTTGTTGTTCATATCGTTCTAATCCAAATGCTCCTACCGCAATTTCGGGTACTGGAAGACCAGTAAAGATGCAAGCACCAAGACAGTCTCCTAATCGAAGAACATCTGTAAATGATTTGCGGTAAAGTCCATAGTTGAAACCAGATTTAAAATCTTTAGATTCATCTTTTAGATAATGGTGAGTATAAAGAAGGTCTTTGATTTCTTCTTTACTCACCCTATCTATGTAAAACTCAGACTTCATTCGGGTTGCTTACAGTCCAGCATATATTCTACAGTATTTGCTACATCATTCATAGCATCACGAAGAAATGGTTGTTGTCCGCTTTCTTGTTTTACAACGGGACGTGTATTATCAGTTAAAGTCCAACGCCACTGTTTCATTTCTGAACAATACCAAAGATTAATTTTCATGCTTGAAATGCTCCAGTTCGATCCAGTTAAGGAGTGTTTGGAATACTGCAATAGAGGCAGCAGTGCAGTTATCGTCTTTAAGTTTTTGAACATAATATTCAAGTGCTTCAATGACCATTTGACGGTCTTGTTGTGAAATAAGTGACATTTGGAGTTTTATGAACTCAAGCCCCCGATCCGATTTGAACGGACAACCTTCTCATTACAAGTGAGATGCACTACCGTTGTGCTACAGAGGCGAATGTTGTATTTGATGACAGTTGGTACAACGAACTTCGCACTTTTCCTATTTAATCAACAGGCAATAACTCTGGATTTTCCAGTTCTAACTCAAACATTAGAGGATGACACTCTTCCATTATAAGGTAATATGAAGATTGGTACAAATCTTCTGGTTCAAAAGCAAGGTTATTATTTGCTTCTTCTACTATTTCGATAGTATGTAATCCTGTATGAGGAAGTTCGTCAAAGGTAAATGGAATACTATTAATGAAATACATCAATACTATTTCTGATCCCCTATTATACCAGCAATAAGCAGCATCTATGTGGTATTTCATAGATAACCCATCTTTTGAGTATAAAGTTATTTAGAACCTTAATACCCGTGGACAGATTCGAACTGTCGCTTGAACGATTTTAAGTCGTTTGCCTCTTCCGCTGGGCTACACGGGCATAAAATCACCCTTGATAGGTGATAGGATTATACTTGAGATACTCCCAGAATGTCAATTTCATTTCTTTTTGTGTCATTCCGCAATGTTTTGCGGCAGCAGGTAGAGTCATTTTAGCATGAAAGAGACCTTCATTTGCCTCTTTCACATTCTCAGGTGTTGTTTTGACTGGATATTCATATAGATTTTTATAGGAAATTTTATAAAGGTTCATTTACAGAGGACTTGCATAAGAAAGTGTATCTTCATCCACAGTTTCTCGAACAAAATTCAAAACGCTCATGAATTCTTCTACTGTATCACACTTAACTGTTTTTTCTGCTCCTTCATTCGAATAGAGATAAACGGATCGTTTGATCGGATCGATGACGCATCGACTCAGATATTCGTCTTGCATTGAGTTGTGTTGTGATTACCTTAGTATTATAGGACGATGTGGATATTGTGTCAACCTTTGTAGGGCCACTCCTCATCCTGTCCCATTTCTACTGGAAGGGGAACAACATCTTTACGGGTTGCATTGACAATATAATAGCAATCAATGTTGCTTGCATTGCCAGATTTAATATAAATCTTTTTACCCCATTCAATCTTATCAACGATCAAATCTTGAGAGGAACCAATTTGGGTTAAAGTGACTGTAATCGATTCTGGATCTACAAGACCACTCCAATAATCTGGAACTTCAATTACATTGTTATTTGTCAATCTACCGCGAATATAGACGCCATTTTCTGGACCTTCCAAACATGCATGAACTAATCTCATGTCTGGTTTTGTTGGATGTGGAATATTAAATGGTTTTATTGTAAAACTACCAGTCTGAGCAGTGACAGTGCCATTTACATTTAAACTTGTTCCTACATATGCAGTTACTGATGCAGTTCCACAAGTTCCACCAATAGTAATATCATTGTTAACTTGAAAGTGATCAATTTGTGCTCTTCTATGATAATAAGGAGTGCAAGCTTCTGCAGGATATGTGGATTGATTTATATTTCCATACCAAATATATTCATAATCGTTCATTGAGTTTCCCCAACCACCGGCAAACTTTTCGCAGTTTTTTCCAGACCCAACTGGTTTTAGCGTAAACGTGTCTACTTTTTCTGGAGATACAATTTCTCCATTAGAATCAAATGTGTCGGGCATAATTAATTTTCCTTAATGTCGTAATGATAACCTGAGATTGAATATTGATCGTTATTACCTGGATAATCTGCTGGTGTTTGTCCTTCATATTCTGGAATCAGATCTTCGCCATCAGAACGAGTGGCAAAAATATGATAGAAACAATCAATAGGTACTCCACCATTTGATTGTAAATATACTTTACTTTCATCAATTCTCTTAATCATAATATGTTGATGAGCACCAATGGGAGTCAATTGAACTGTAATTGATTTCCAATCAACAAAGTCTTTCCAGTATTCTGGAAGATCAATTTCAGTATTGTTTCTAACTCTTCCACGAATGTAAACATCATTATATGGAGCTTCTGGACAAGTATGGCGAAGTCTCCACCCCTCTTTTGTTGGGTGGGGAATATCAAAGTTCTTTTTGGCAGAAAGGAAATGTCCACCACAATTTGATACCACTTCACCTTGAGCATAAAGATTGAGTCCAACTTGTAGTTGTTCGTTTATATCTACGGGTCCAAGAAATGCTGATGGTCCTTTGACTGCTAAAGAATATGGATTATTTACACCTTTACATAATGCTCCAGGAATAAATGGATCCTTAAGAATATCGGTATTATTTGCCTCTCCAATCATCAAAGTAGCTGTAAGAAATGGATGGGGTTCTCCAATGGCAAGAGGACCCTCAACATATCCAGACCCACGAATTTCTGCAGGACCCGTACCTAATGCTCCTTCTGGAGAACCTTCTCCAACATATAATCTTTTTCCTATTGCTACATTGTCAAATTGCATAATTATTCTCCAAATGGTACTTCAGATGTATTGTATTTTTCTGGATCGGAATCGAACTTTGATTTTTTACTTGCAGATGATCCTGTTGCACATGCAGCAAGACCGCCGTAGATATTTAGAATGGCATCTCCAACGACTTCACAAGTTCCTGACGAAAAAAATCTTGCTGTTGATGATCCATTAATTTCAATATTTTTGCTATTGATTTCAACTGCAGTTTCGCCTTCAATTGTAACAACACCATTCTTATTGTCATGGCCATCTGCTTTTACAAATACATTATTACCTTCAATTCTCACATTTCCATCAGTTGCTTTGATGACAATATCACCTTTGAGTGCTTCGAGAATAAATGCGATTGAATTTTCATCAATATCATCTCCACATTTAATTGCATAAACGCCAGGACAACGATTCAATGTCCATCCAGATCGTGTTCCTTCACCATCTAGCGTCATATAGTGACGATAGTCATTTCCACTTCTTACCATGAAAGAAGAAATAACATCATCTGAATGAATATGTCCAAATTTTATTTCACCATTTTTATTACCGTATCTTAGAGTATGATAGTTTTCTTTTACCATTAGACTTTACCTACACAATCGATGACTGAAATGAGTTGCTGTTGAGCAATCGGCGGAACAGCAGCAATATCTTGTACTGTTTCAACAGTAAATACTGGCAATAATTCTACATTATAACCGCTTTCTGTTTGAATGTAAATGTTTGGAGTTTCTGTATATCCTTCTCCACATTGACTTAATTTAACTTGTTCAATGCTCCCAAATGAACCAAGAACCAACTCACCTTTTGCGCCATTTGCGGGTTCAATGACAAGTTTGTCCTTCTCACTATAGTTTAGACCAGGATTTGCAACATAAATTTCACACATCGAAAGTTTGGTGAAATATTTTTCTGGATCATCATCTTTCTTTTGTATTTCATTGATTGATTCTCCATCATCTTTGATAATACCTGTTGGAGTAATTGGAGTAATTGGAGTAATTGGAGTAATTTGTGAAGATTCCACGCATCCTGGAGCTTTGATTGTTTCTGCAACTGTTGAAACATAAGGTGGTTGTCCTGGATGTTGAACAGTATCTCCAACTTCGATAACCATTGTATCTCCTTTTTCATATGGAGAATTCCAGTATCCATCTGCCTTTTTAATTGTAGAATCGCAAGGTTTTGCAAAAACTTTATTATCTCCACCAAAGCTTCCATCGGGTGTTTGTATATATTTTTTTCCAGTATCTGGAACAATAATTTTCTCCACCTCATATTGAGGTTGATCCTTATTATCACCACCACCAGTAGGACTGGTTTCTTTCATTACCGCAATTGCTTTTGCGCCTTTTCCTATTCCACAATCATCCACAATCTTAACTGCTGGTGTCGAAAGATATCCAAATCCTTTTGAAATAAGATCCACACCAATGATATTTCCAGCAGCACTGATAATTGCATTTGCAGCTGCTGGAGTTTGTGGATTTCCTCCAACAAATTTAACTTTTGGTGGGCCGCATGGTTGAGGATTTGTGTTACATGCAAATGGATCCAATAAATCATCAACACTAAAATCAAAATCAAAAGTATCTGGATCAACAACACTTATTGCTTTACTTGCGATTTTTTGAGATTTATTAAAGATATTTTGTGCGCTACCAATCGTATCATTAATATTTCCTTGTGCCCCTTTCCAAAAACTCCAAGAAGTAACTTGCGGACAATGATAACCTAAAAGACCTTTAATAAATCCAAGAATGTCGGCAGCAAGACCTAATACAGAACTTGCAAGTCCTTGAATTGGTTCAATAAGTTTTTTGATTGAACTTGTAATGAATCCAGCAATTGAGCCCAATAAACCACCTATAAAGTTTTCTGTGGCACAAAGAGGAACATTGATGAGTTTTCCAGCACCCTTTGCAAACATATTATTTAAAAATTTCAAAATCATTGAAGGTAGTTTGGCAATGATTTGGTCAAAAATTTTATCAATTAGTTTATCTGCCGTTTTAATTTTTTTCTTTAATGCAGGTAATTTATTTGGTGGTGTAGTATAGTATGTCTTTTTGAATTTTTCATTTGCCTTTTCTTTTGTATATTTTCGAATTCCCTCAACAGTTTTTTTGACTGACTTTGCAATTTCTTTTGTCCCTTCTTGAAGTTTTATTGCAACATATTCTTCAAGACTTACCTGTTGTCCTTTATATTTGATGGGTTTATCTACAACTGATGTCCAAGAATTTACTGCTTTTTGTGCATTATTAATATCCTTGATCATATTTTCAAGTTTGGTTTTAGTCTCGTCTGTATCAGATGATTTACATCTTTTTGGAGACTTCAAAGGAGTTGTTTTATTGCCATCTTCTTCCATCAGTTGATCATCAACTGATAACCAAGTCTCATAAGATAAAACACCCTCTTTAGGTCCTGGACCTCCAACCGCAGGACTACCACCTGACGGGATATTAAACATTGCAACCTTTTCTCCAGTATATCCGCTACGTGGAGTAAAACCAAATTGGGGAATTGTTTGAGATAATGTTACCTGATCATTATTTCCAATCGCACCAAGAATGACAGGTTCTCTTCCATCAATTCCATCTGCATAATAACCAACGACAAATGTTCCTTTTCTTAAATTTGGCGTTTGAAAACTTCCTGCATGACCAGATCCACCGGTGACTGGATACAGGACAGTGGCCATTTCCAGTTGATCATCTGGAAGTTCACCTGTGTCTGAAGTGTCTCTACCAAATATTCTAACTTTATATCGAAATCCAAATCCAGGAATTTGATTTGAATCCTGCCATTTTTCAGAAGGTATATTACCTTTCCATGTCGAATCATCGACAATTTGACCTTGCCAAAGGATTCCTGGTAGTGATCCCGAATATTCGTTAAAAAATGACATTAGTCCTCATAAATCTTGCATTCTGAAGCATCTGGATGCGAATCACAATACAATTCTAAAGGCGTTGGATCATAATCCTCATCAGGATGATTGACTTGATATGCTTCCAGAGCATCCAGTTCATCTTCGATGTGACGACGACGTTGAGAATTTGTATTAGGATTGTCTAATTCATCCCGATCATCATTGATGTGTTGTTGAAGTGATTTTTCCATTTTAGAACGGTTTCCTTCCAATTGAATCTCTAACCAAATTAAGTGATGTAAAACAATTGTTCTTGGTGATACGATGAGCTACATCTGCTACCATATATATGCCACTTTTCTTCTTACTATAAGAAGTTGTTTCATTGGAGGACACTTCTGGAAAGTCGCAATGAATTACATCGCCTGCGCGAATATTAAAGTCACCAGCAATCATGACAGAAAGTTTGATTGCGAACAAACTATTATATCTCATCGAAGATTGGATAACAACCTCATCTACATTAAAGTTTAATTCATTTGATTTTTGTAGTTGTTCATCCAATTTCTTGCCTGTTGGAAGCACACCAACATCTAAATTTTTAACATATCTTTTTGTCGTTTCATTTTGATCATCTCCATACTTGATCTGCTCAGTTCCCCCAGTGTTTGTTTCATTGAACTGAACATCTGAATTTACTTTGTTCTTATTGCCATACTCATGAGTTAGAGGATTAAATGTTCTTGTTTCTGCCTGACCCATTGCACCAGTTGCACGAAGTTTCTTCAGGTTGAATGTAGAATCAAATGAGTAATCTAAAATCTTTCCATCATAACCTGGAGGAACTTGGCCAATCAAATTGTTGAAGATAAGAGTCCTCTTTGGTTTTTGTTGAAAAAGTTTATCAATCGATTTAAACTTGAATCCGTCTGCAGTTTCGTAGAAAAGATAACCTGCCAATTTACCCTTTGAATCTTGAATATCTGGGACGCATCTCTTTGCTAACCAAGTACAAAGATAAAATGGTTTTTCACTCTTACCAGTAAAGTTAAAAGAGTTTAATCCCGCATCAACATCAATGTTTTTTGGTGTCTTGAGAATATTTTGGAGAATACTCTTTACATTGTCTGGAATTTTACCATCATATCTCTTTACAACTCTTGCAGTTAAATTATCATTTGTATGATATTCTGTAGATGTTAAATCTATCGAGTACACAGTATTATTTGTACTCTCTTCAACATTTCTAACTTGTAAAAGTCTTAGGGGATTATCAGTTTCTTGGTCAAAATACAACTGAGTTCCGTAACCGTCCATAATTTTTAAATTAATCTTTTCGCCAGTATTTAAATTAACATCCCCATTTTCAATAACAGTAACTCCTTCTCCTGCAGTCCGATGACCTGTATCGACAAGTGTTGCAGTTGCTCTAACGGTATGGTCTAAGATACTCTCATAGTATGTAAGTTCAATGATACCATTTTTGATATCCGTTCCTTTTTTATCGCCGTAATTGGATACAACTTCAAAAATACTAATCTGACCTTCACCAGCACCTGCTTGAATATTTGCAGTCATTGCGTTACCTACTTAAACTGGCCATATTATTATTTACACCGACAGGAATTGGGAATGTAATTGCCTGACCCGATGAACCCATGGGAACTGGGATTTGTTTTTCAACAATCATTGGTTGAATGAGTATTGTTGTACCTCCAGATGTATCATAGGAAGGATACATGGAAAGTGGAGAGTAATTTCTTTTGTTTTGTGGACCTACAAGTCCACCACCTTGCATATTGCCCCCATAAGGAAGACCTATCGCGGCCGATGCACCTGGTTTTGGTTTTGGTTTTGGCGAATTGGCAGCCGCTCCACCAAACCATCCAAATTTATCATACCAAGGTCGTCTAGACCTGAATTTTTCTTCATCTCTTGCCTTCTTCAATGAACTTTGAAGTCTCTTTTGTGCTTCTATTTGCTTTGTTGTTTGTTCTGGTTTTGATTCTGGTTTGGGTTTTGGTTTTTTTTGTTCTGGTTTAAATCCCCCTTTGTACTCAAAATGAACATCATCTCCAGGAATCTGAGCCCAGTGCCATCCATACTTTGGACCATTTCTTTTTAACCATTCAAAAGCAGGAGAGTTTGTATTAATATCTAACGCTTTTCCCTCTCCATGTTGGGAAGTTCCTGGAGCTGCTGCAATAGGATATTTTCCTACAATAACTTCTTGATGTTCATAACTTCTATATGCACTATTAATTGCTCCTCTTAAATCTATTCCTTCTTTTGCTGCTGCAGCAACTGCAGCATTAAATGCCTGACCTGCCTCAGACAATAACATTGCATTGCTTCCATACCATGCTTGTGGATAATCTGATTGAAAAGATCCAACAACAATCATATCTTTTTCTTTCAATTTTCCATTATTACCAGTGATTGGATTAACTGCTCCCGCAGAAATTCTTGATGTCCCTTCAGGTCTTGCTCTTCTTTGTTGTATTAATGCTTTGGAACTGAGATCTATAAGAGAATTTTTACTATCAGGATCAAAACCCATCGTTGCCAAAATACCAGCAACATTTTTTAAATATTGTGCTTGATCGTTTTCTGAAGCAGGTGCATATGCCTCTATATTTGCTCTCAATCCTTCCATTGGAGAACCATATGTTCCCATCCCTCTGTATTTGCCATAATTATTTTGCCATAATTTGATATGATCTTTTACCGCATCTTCAAGACTATTATAAGCTGCAAATCCACCATCAGATCCTCTATTTCCAGTTCCTTTTTGTCCAAAAGGATTATTTAAATTTTTAGTTATGGGACTACTAAGATATCCACTTTCAAGCATTGCTTGTGCGGCAGTTAATTCTGGCATTGGATCACCATTTTTCTTTGCCAATTCATAAATGGTTGCAAAAGCTTGTTTTTGATCCATTTTCATCGTAATTGGGCCATACTCAATTTCACTCATAAAGGAAGATCCTGGTCCAGCTCCTCCACCTCTACTCGTTAAACCGCCACTAACTTTAATTAATTCTTCAGTAACACTTCTCAATGCATCATTAACACGATTTTGAATCAAGGTATTCAAAACACTTTCAGTAACTTTTCTATTTCCTCCTATAATTGGAATCAAACCACCATCAGCCATTCCCAAAATGGAACGAGATACAGCATCAATACCACCTTGCTCTGCTTGAGATAATGAACTCATTCCTCCAGAAACTGATCTAGCAATTCGACCAGTATTAACTTTTTGACCAAGTGCAACTTTGACACCAGCACTCATTAACTGCCCAATCCAACCACCTTTATCCAAGCTTTCCGAAACACCAGTCAGTGCTTTATAAGGATTTGGTTGCCTCTTTGCACTTGGTTTTGGATTTGGATATAACTTTTCAATCTTTAACTTTCCACCAACATCCTTACCTGGACTAACTTTTTCTGGTTGAACTTTCTGTGGTCTTGAAATTCTTTGTGCTCTGAAGGTTCTTCCAACCGCACCACCTACTACTCTACCACCTCTTGTTGTTTGTCCTCCTCTTGCATAACCACGAACCATTCCTCCATCAGATTTTTTCTCTGGTGGTTTTCCATCTCCTCTACCAAGTTCTGATAATCCAAAAGTTAAAACTGCATTTAAGAATCTGTTGAAATTAGAACTAAAGTCATCATAAACCTTTTGTGCTTTTTCTCCACCAATATCCTTAGAAAGTGATCGCATTTGATCATGAGCCTTGTATCCAGAATCAATAAATCCAACAATACCTTCAAAAATACCACCAATAATTTTTTCCGTGGTATTAACTATTGGGCCTGCATTTTTGAGAATTCCTAAGAGTTTTGGTGCCTCTCCTCCAAATTTACCTAACAAATAACCTAAAAATGTAAAGGTAGCAAATCGTTGAACGGCATCCAAAATTCCAGTTTTTGGAATTAAAGATTTTACTTTTTCTACTCCTTTAATACCTTTAGGTGTTTCTAAATTCTTTTCCCTTTCACTTCTTCCTTTCCTTTTCTTTTCCTCTTTTCTCTTTTTTACCTTTTTTTCATCTTTTTTCTTTTTATTCTTGAAAAATTTATCAACATCTATAAGTTTTTCTTTTATTTTAAAGTTTAATATATCATCAATTCTTCTATCATAAGATGCAGACATTCTTTCTGCAGTAGTCAATTTTGATGCTGGTAAAAGTTTTTGCGTATTGACTGCCATCTTAGACTATCCCATAGATATCTGCAATAGTTCCCCTATCACTCATCGGAGAAGTTGCGGAGAATGAAGGAATTGGTGTTCCTGCTGTAGCCATAGGTACATTATTTGATAATGATTGCGTAATTGGTGGAAGAGTCACGACACCACCTCTACTACCTCTTGAAAGTGGGGTTGGCATATATCTTTGATTTCTCATTCCAAGTTTTGTTGGCGTTGAATCGCCATCAGTCATTGCAACAATTTTATCTAGAACAGGAACTCCAATTCTTTGAGTTGTTTGTACAGGGAGTACATATTCTCCTGCTTGAGTGGGAGTGCTTATTCTATCAGCCGTTGCCCCTCTAATATTATTCATGGCAGTGCTTTTTATCAATCCACCTCCTTTTTTACCTCTACCAAAGAAATTTATTACATTTTGGAAAAAGTTTGGTTTTGGTTTTGGTTTTGTTTTTGGTGTGACAGGTTGATTATAAATTGGTCTCATTTGACGCATCATTTGTGCGACATCTGCCTTGTATTTTTCAGTATCATTTTCATGTGGGGGTGCATAAGCAGCAGCATTTGCATTCCAAGCACTCACAGGATCTTTGAAATCTGAGAAGTTTGACATTCCTTCACGATGTTTATCCCATAAACGAATATTATGTTTAACTGCATCATCCAAATTCTTATAATCTAAGAATTTACCATTTGTTCCTCTCTGATTAAATGGATTATTGCCATACATTTTTCTCAACCAACCAGTTTCTTTCATTGCAATTGCTGCCTGCAATTCAGGAAACTTTGCTCCATGTTTTTTTGCAAGTGTATAAATACGCATGAAAGATTTGACTTCATCGGCACCATATCCAACCATTCCACCAGTTGATGCAAATTGAATATTATTAGCAAATCTTGGTCTGTTTGCATTTGAACCACCAAACATTGAGTTCAATGCAAGCAATCTTTCTGCACCAATTCCTCTGACTGCGGCACGATTCATTACAATTTCACCAGGTTGTAATGCAGTTAGTTGAGTATCTGGTCCAGCTCCAGAAATTCTTATACCTGTGCCTGAGTTAATTAATCCTCCGGATGCAAAAGCACTTGGATTTGTTAGTAATCCACTCCGGAGTGCCTCATTTCCAGAAACTAAATTATAAGTATCTAATGCTTGTTTTAATTTTAAAGTATCGCCAGATTTTCTTGCTTCTTCTACTGCTTTTTCTGCCTCTTTTATTTTTTCGGGCCCCACCATTTTAGCGACAGTTTCTTTATTTTTTTGTGCTCCCCATATATTCAATCCAGCGATAACTCCTGCTGGATTCCTAAGAGCAAATTTTGCTCCAAACCACGCAATTCTTGCAAGAGTTGTAACCATAAATCCCTTGAAGGGCATAAAATATAATCCAAGCAATGCAGGCCACCAATCTTTTAGGAATCTACCAAGAGTTTTAACTTTATCTGCATTTTTTGGATCTCCCAACCAATTCATCAGTTGAGTGAATGCTCTACCAAGTAATGTGAAGAATATAAAGTTCCAGATACGATCAAAAATACTTTTGAAAGGAGCAATAACTTTATCTACAACTCTTTTACCAATTTTCTTTACGCCCTCAAGAGCACTTTCCCTTTTCTTTCTCTTTTCATTCTCTTCTTCTTTCTTATCATCAGCATCAGTTTTTTTGTCAAACTTAAGTTGTTTCTTTAAAGTATCAAGAATTGAGTTTAAAACTTTTAAAATGCCAAATGATGGTTTTTGTATCTCTGGTTGTGGTGCTATTTTTGCAAGAGCTCCGCCTGCTGAAGGTAATGCTCTAATTCCAATTGGTTTAACTTTTGCTGTTGCAACTGCTTTCTTTTGTAATACCTTCTCTACAAAAGTTTTGAATGCAACTTTGTTGTTTCTCTTTTTAAATGCTTCTTTTCTTTCTGATGGACTTAATTGATTTCCAGCAATCGTCCCTTGTGCAGATAATTCTTGAATATATTGATCATATCTATCCTTACCAACTAGACTAAGGGCTGATATTCTTTTATTGTTGTTTAGATTATCAGCCATTAGCTTGTTGTTGTTTGAGTTCTTCTTCCTCTATATGATTCTTAAGAAGAGCGACATAAATGTCTCTTTCCCAAGGAATCATGTTTTCAATCTCTGTTAATGAATATTTATGATACTGCATCAACGAAAAATTGAGTTGATAGTAACTCTCAAGGTCCATATGGACCATTCCTACGCGAAAAAAGATGATAACCCTTCAAGAACTACTTCACTTTCAACTTCAGTTTTTGGATTTGTGACTTTAATTGTATGAGAAAGTTTAGGCATTGTTTCAAAGAATGATTCAATTTGTTTAAACTGACTCGTATTCATTTGATCTAAGAATTCTGTGATTTCTTTCTTAGTCACATCTGCCGCAGTCCATACTTCGTCTTCGGTATAGATTTTATCAACGCACGAAGCAATCAAATCAAATGATTGATCCACTGCATTATTACCAGTGAAATCAAAGTTGTTTTTGATAAATTGATCCAATGATGGATACTTCATTTCCATCATAATTGAATCATCAACTTTAATTTGTTTTTTATGTTCTGGATTCTTCTCTACTTGAATTTCATCAATATTAATCGTCACGGCGACTGAAGTCTCTTCATCATCTGGACAAATGATATTGACTTCAATTTCTTCTCCAACAGACTTACCACGAATATTGAGAAACAAATATTCGATATCAAATGTCGGAAGAGATTCAACTTTGATATTTTTCGTCTCAATACAGTTTTTAATGACTGTCTTAATCGCAGTAGTAATCTGTTTCGAATCTTCAGATTCTAATGCAAGAACAAGAAGTTTTTCTTCTCTGACTAGAAAAGGACGATATTTGATTGTTTGTCCTGTAGATGGCAACTCCAACTCATAAGTCGGTGTAGAAATTTTTGGTAAAGGCATAATCCTTAATACAATTCAGGTATGATTATTTATTATGTGCCCGAATATATTTGCCCAAGAGTGCTTTGTGGTCCTGCATTTTCTGAGTTTGGAGCTTGTAAAGTTAGTGTTTGATTAAGGGTTCCATCAGAATTATATAAATCCAATGTTGTTGTTGGTATTGAGTTTGGAGCAGTAATGACTGTTCTTTCTACAGTATATCTGGTATAAGTGAAAGAAACTGTACATCTCAATAAATCAGAAGACTCATAAGACACTGGCATTGAATTTATAGCAACTGGATATGCCTTCAAAAGTTTGTAACTTAAGTAATATCCTTTAAAGTCTCTTTCAAATTTATTAATATAAATTCCTGGAGATCTGTATCCAGTACCAGCGCCAGTTTGATTTGAATCTGGAAATCTAACTCGATAATTGAAGTTTTGTTTATTTACACCAGTTGCATCTTGCTCATTCATAATGTACTGCATCCATTGTTCAAAAAACCAAATTACCTTATAACCGTTTTTATCAGCATGATCTACATAAAATGTAAAATCTGCACGATCATCATATTGTCTGCGATATGCTAACCGTTCAGTCACACCAGTATAATCATCATTGATTTCATTCGTCATCAATGATGAACCTGGAAGAGATGCTTCAGAACAAGAAAGACTTAATTGCTCTTGAGTATCAATTGTGTAAGGAAGATCTTTTTTAGTGGAAATATAATTCACCACATCTTGAGGGGGATCAAACCAACACTGGTAATTTGAAGTTAGAGCAGGCCTTAACAACGCCGATTTGACTTTACTTAAAGACGTTGAAAGTGGTTTTGGCGCGGCCATCTATAAATAATTTTACTGATATATTATGTAGTCGATATAATGGCAGAAAGTATAAAAAGTCGGTACATTCCCTCATATCCACAAAAATATCAAGGTGACCCAAACAACATTATTTGTCGAAGTAGTTGGGAAAGAAAATTCTGCAGATGGTGTGACATGAATGAAAGTATTATTGCTTGGGGTTCTGAAGAAATACGTATCAAATATTATGATCCCGTAAAGAAAAAAGTGAGAACTTATTTCCCAGACTTCATCATCAAAGTGAAAGAAAGTGACGGTAGAATTAAAAAGTATATTATCGAAATCAAACCAAAGAAACAAACGGTTCCGCCAAAACCAAGATCAAGAACAACCAAGTCTTATATCAACGAAGTTTATACTTATGCAACCAACCAAGCAAAATGGAAGGCTGCAGATGAATTTTGCAAGGATCACATGCTTGAGTTCAAGATTATCACAGAAGACGAATTAGGAATCAAGTAATGGCAAAAGGATTTGGGCAAGATATTGAGGTTCAATCAAATAGAGTTTCTTTACTTAAAAGAAAACTCAAGGATGCAAAAACTCCTGATGATATTATGATGAATATTATGGAAGTTTTTACCAAAACAGAATTAGTTCCTGATGTTGGTGGTTACTATACATTTGTTTATTTTCCAAAAACAAACGACATTACATATGATGAACATCCATTAGTTGCTGTGACTGCAATCGAACGATGGGGATTCAAAGGTATTAATTTTCATTGGGGACAATCAAGAAATTATACTTGGGAAGAAATTATTGGAAAATTATATGTCATTAATAAGGATGAAATTGACTACTTGAGAACATTAAATTTTGCTAAATATGTAACTAAATAGTTAGAAAACCTATAATGGCAGTAGCAACTCAACCAGAATCACAAACTACAAATTTAGTTCCATTAGCTACGGTTGAGGTTGAAAAACCTATCAATTCTGGTATTTTAAGTTATCCATTTGACATGGACGAAACGCAAGATCGGATAAGGTTTGCAGCTGCTGAATTAAATAAGACTGACGTAACAAAAATTAAAAAAGGAACTGCAGCATTACAAATAACAAATCCTCTGCCATCTAAAGAAGTAGCAGAAGCGGTGTATTTACCAATTCAATCCGGAATTTCTGATACTAATGCTGTTGAATGGGGAGGTGCTGAATTAAATGAGATACAAAAATATATGGCAAATGCATCATTAAATTTTATGCAGAAAGGTGGTACAGCAATGAATGAAGAGATTGAAAGACTACAACAAGCATTATACAAAGGAGACAAAACGCTTGGAGGCCTTCTTGGTGCTGGACAATTGGCACTTGCTGAACAAGCAATTGGTGTTCAGGGTCTTCTTTCAAGAGTTACTGGAAATGTCCTAAATCCCAATTTAGAACTCCTTTTCAGAGGTCCAACTTTAAGACCATTTCAGTTTCAATTCAAATTATCTCCAAGATCTAAAAAAGAGGCAGACAGAGTAAAGCAAATTATAAAATATTTTAAAAAATATATGGCAGTTAGAACAAGTAATAATGTATTTTTAAAAGCACCTTATGTCTTTAATATACAATACCAACATTCATTATCAGGAGAAGGCATCCCTCACGATTCAATTGGACAAATTAAAGCATGTGCTCTACAAGCATTTAATGTTGATTATACTCCCCTCGGATCTTATATGACCTTTGATGACGAAGAAGCGACGATGGTTTCATATAATATCTCAATGCAATTTCAAGAAATCGTCCCAATCACTTCAGATGATTATAATGATAATCATTCAATAGGATACTAAGATGGCAAGACCTTATTTCAGACTCGTTCCTAATTTAGAATATGTCAGCAGAAATGCTGATGAGCAAAATATTTCCGATTACGTTGAGGTTAAAAATTTATTCAAACGTGGAAAACTTCGTGATGATATTTTTGGCAACTTGTCGTTCTTTACAAAGTATCAAATCATTGGTGATGAGAGACCAGATCAAGTTGCATTCAAAACTTATAATGATTCGACACTTGATTGGATAGTTCTTCTTTCAAACAATATTGTCAACATTCAAAGTGAGTGGCCTTTACCACAAGTAGCATTTGATAAGGTCATGTTAGCAAAATATGGATCTTACACTACATTATACAGTGGAGTTCATCATTATGAAACCATTGAAGTTAAAAATGAAAATAATATCATAATCGTTCCTGCAGGACTACAAGTTCCTTCAAACTATTCTGTATCTTATTACGATACTGATTTAGAACAACAAATCACAAGAACAAATATCACAAATCCAGTGACAAATCATGATTATGAATTAAAGTTAGAAGATGGTAAGAGAAATATCTTTTTACTCAAACCAATTTATCTGAATATTCTGTTTAATGATTTGGATTCTATCATGCCATACAAAAAAGGTGGAGATCAGTATGTGAACTCCACCTTGAAGAAGGGTGATAATATTAAGATCTACGAATAATCAATCATCGACAAGTTTCTGAAAATACTTCAGAGCATCATCTTCATCTTCATCATCTGAGGAGAGATTTGGAAGAGAAGGTGATTTTGCTTTACGATAAGACTCTTCAAGTTCTTCCATGACTTTGGATTCCTTCGTCACAGGTTCTACATAAGTCTCATATTCCTCTTCTTGCTCAACAACAGCACGGGCAGGAGACTTCTGGCCCAGAACCATTTTCAGACGCTTTTCAAGATCATCATAGGATTTGAATTGGTCAGCAGCAACCAGAGCAGAGAGAGAATTCTCTTTCTTCCAAATTGCTTCAAGTGCATCATCATCATCAAGCAGAGGTTCTGCACGATCAAACTCAGACTTGTCATAGTTCCAATAACCATCAACCTTACGAATCTTGAGCTTAAAGTTTGCACCTTGCCAGAAATCAAAAGGATTGATCGGTTCTTCATCTTCGAATTCTGGTTGCATTGCAGCAAGAATCTTGTCGAAGATTTTCTTACCGAACTTGAACAGAAATACCTTACCTTCGTTGGAAGGATTTGCAGGATCCTTTACAACATAGATGTTGCTGTAATAATTCAGTTTACGCTTCTGCTTACGAACAGTTTCTTTATCCTTTTCACTACCGCTGTTCCACAGTTCGCGGTTATGTTCCGAAACAGGATCTTTTTGACCCAGAGTTGTCAGAGAGTTTTCAATATACCAACCACCAGGGCCTTGGAATGCATGACTATACAGTTTAACCCAGGGAAGATCTTCTCCTTCAGGTGCTGGAAGAAAACGGATAATTGCAGAACCTACACCAGTCTTATCCATCTCTGGTTTCCAGAAACGATCATCAGCACTACCTGATGCAGAACTCATCTTTTCAACTTCTTTCACAAGTTTGGCAGTGAGCGAGCCAGATTGCTTTTTCAGAGCAGCAAAATTAGACATGTGTACCTCGTATTAGTTGGATTTGGCCTGTGTGTACTTCGTTATTCTACAGGGTTCACCCTGCTTTGTCAATTCTCTCACGCATCGATTCTATCAATCGACTCATGTTATTAAAAATAATTGACATATCAATATTGGGAGAAAGACCCATCATTGCAGCAGATTCGGAAATTTTTTCTTTCATTTGTTTTGCTTCGGGATCATCAGATAAACTCAAACGGGTATAAAGAATTTTTTGCTTATCTAATAACTTTTGAAGCAAATCGACGTGTCCGATTTGTTCCTCTTTCGACATTACAGAAAACTTAAATACGCTATGGTAAATTTGTTCCTGCAATTCGGAAATTTCTGCCATTTCAGCGCGAACAACTTCGGATTCAAAAAAACTCATGTTTCTCCTAAAATAATTTCCTTTAAAATCTTACGATAACGGAATACATCAATATTTAGAAATGGATTGTACTTTTTCAGTTTTAAACTGACGGTTTCCCACACAGGGTCTTTGAGTTTTTTATCAAAGGTTTTCCCGAACAGGAATATTCTATCATAGATGACCAGTGTTTCAAGGCTAATATTCCCGCTCAGGAAACTTTTTAACACTGGTGGATGTGATTTTGAGCAATCAAAAACCTCTTCAAATTTATTTTTTTTGAATAGTTTTTCTGATTCTTCTCTAAAAATGTAAGTTAGTGATTGAGTTCTCTTTTTCCAATTTACATAATTTTGCTCTCCATCTCTCATCATACTTCCAATCCACAAATTTGCTGGATCATCAGCGGATACAAAATTAGAGACAAAGAAATCAATGACTTCTTTATCATCTTTATTTCTTGAAATCTTCTCAAACCAGAAACGATCTCTACGCTTATAAAATGACTGTAGATTTGCTTTCACTTTTCCACAATATTTTTGATAATCGTATTCTGGTTTGGTAAAATGGTTTTTGAGCGCAAGATAAGTTTTATAAGCATCAAATGGTGCCATTTCAAAAAGGTAATATAGGGAATTTTTGCCGGGATTTTTTTCGACCCAAAATGGAATTAAAAGACTAATTTGGCACGGCTGGTCTTCTTCAGGAAGTTCAACTCCATTGCTTCATACTTTAACTTCTCTTTCAACGGTTTGGAGATTAACTTAGGCACGGATTCCAAATCAATATTATTTGCTTCACAAAAGTGAACAATAGCATCGATGTAATTCATGTCAGAATTATTCATCACAAGAGTCTCAATCTCACTTGCGAATCGTGAAGGACAAAAGAATTTATTTTCTAAAGCTTTTTCTAATTCATTCTCCATGATTCCCAACACTGTAATACGCAATTTGATACCTATAAAAACTCATAACACATTTTAGTTCAGGAAGAAACATTTGTCAAGCAATTGTTTCAAGTTTATCATTCACGAATTTTTTAATGTATTGTGTGAGTAGTCGAATGTACTTTTCCTTATCTCTTTCTTCATACACTTCGACCTCTCCATTTTCACAAGACATAATAATTACAAATTTTTTAACCGAAATGCCTGTCAATTCATGTAACATGCAGGCATAAGCACAACACTGAACAAAGTAATGTTCAATCCACTCTTTCGGTTTTGGTTTTTTAGATGTCTTAAAATCAATGATTGAAAGTTCCCCATCAAACTCTGCGATACAATCAACAGTACCTGCAATTCCTAAGAATTGACTATACAGAGAACCTTCAAGAGCATGAATATTATTTATGCGATTCAGAGTTGGTTTAGCAATCTGAAACAGCATTGTTGAAAGTGGTTGAACGGATGGAAGATCTTTATTGTACAAATAATTTTCTACAAGTGTGTGCATATCAGTGCCACGACTTGTGGATTGACGAGTAATCTTATCTGCTTCAACATCACCAACTTTTTTTCGCCAATTCACAAAGATTTCTTTATTGAAATGACTAATAACTGAAGTAATTGAAACAAGTTTAATAAGATCTTCTTCACCTAAAACCTTATAGTATCTTACACCATCAATGGTTTCTCTTTCCAATTGAGGAAGATCTAAATTCACATGATCAAACATTATTAAAATCCAAGTTCAGTTTTAGCAATGATGTATTCTTTACAGAGGCCTGAGCGAACGATATCTTCAATTCCAAACTCAATGACATCAAAGGATGGCATAACTCGAAGAATTCTCATGAAGTCAACGATTCCATTCTTCTCATTTGTTTTCACCAAGTCTGATTGAGTTGCATCTCCACAGAACATGATCTTTGTATTCTCACCAACACGAGTGATGATTGAATCAAGTTCATGGAAATTCAAGTTTTGGAATTCATCAACAATAATGATAGCATTATCAAGAGTTGTTCCGCGAATAAAGGAGGTACTCCAGAAAGAAATGGTTCCTTGCGCTTTGAGATTGCCATAAAGCATCTCAAATTCTGTATCAGATGGCATTTGGAACATGTACTTTACCATATTCTTATAAGGAATCTGATAAAGACTTGACTTATCCTCATGATCTCCAGGAAGGAAACCAATTTCACGGGTAGCCACAAGGGATCTTACAATGTAGATTTTATCATAAGGACTACGCTCATCTAAAACATCACAAATGGCGTTGTAAAGAGTGATGAATGTTTTGCCTGTTCCTGCTGCACCATATGCAACAATGTTTTTCCCATCAGAGAATGACTTAAAAAGTCTTTCTTGATTGTCTGTCAGTGGATCAATATCTAAAAGCAGTTCAGTATTGATTGCTTTTTTATTTTTCCTCATCGCACGAGTCGTCATTCCAACGCCAATGGGTTGTTCAGAACCCTTTCTTCTTCCTCTTGCCATACGTAATTAAAAAGGTTTTACTTTTGCACCTGGCATCTTTGAAGCCTTACGAAGAACTTCATTCCAGCCTGGTTGTTTGTTTACAAGTTTCTGTTGCCAGTCACCGACTTCCCCGACACCAGCACATCCCTGAGACCAATCCTTGTCCCATTCAGGATTGTCTTTTCTCCATTGTTCATACTCTGCCATTGACATGTAGAGTTCTTTTGTTTCACCTGTTTCTAAATGTTTAACTGGATATGTTGGCATAGTCTTAATAATGTGTAAGGTTATTTATTCGATGGTAATGGATGGCGCATCTACACACTCTTGGCAATCTTCCGACTTATTCCATTCGAGTGCTTGTGCAACAGCAGGGAATTTGCAAATAAAAATGCAGCGAATGAGTTCTGCAATTTCCATGTGTTCCTTTTGAGTTCCATGTGCTGCACGTAAATCAATATAATGAATCCATGATCGCACAGAACCCGTCATATAAAGGCGTGTGGGTGTAGCCAAGGGCAGTACAAACCTTGCACACTCTTTTGCCACACCACGCTGTAGAAGGCGATCGTAGACTCTCTGAGAGTGCTCAAACAGAAGTCGAATGTCCTCAAGCAAAGTCAACTTCAGATAATCTGGAATATCATCAATAGAATTTTGACGATTCTTATCATCCTGACGGCGAAGTTCTGGAAGAGGAATTGTACCTCCCAAAAGATTTGCATCGGCATAGCGTTGCGAAAACTCTTGAAATGTAAAGGAACGATGTCTCAAAATTTGAGCCGCGATACCGCGAGTGGTGTTGATCTCCACAGTCATCATTGCTTGTTCAAAGATGCTCCAGTGTTGGTGTTTAATACAATACTTAAGCAGACCAGAAAAGTTTTCGTTGTCTTGATTCTTGGGGTTACTCACCCGGGCACAGTAAGCCATGTGCTTTTCTGCATCTGGAGTAACACTGACAAGTTTAACTTCTGGTTTCATGAACTCAAACTCAGTCGGCATATTCATCTTCATAAAAAATTTCGTCGTAATCGGTGATGTAAGGAGCAACTTCTTCATACTTAGTTTCTGATTGTTGAGAATCTTCAGAGTAAAGTTCTGCCTTCAGGCAATTTACCAAAGACTCTAGATTTCTTACAATCAGTTTGAGATTTTCTTTATCCATTTGATTTATCCGAAAAGTTTGCCAAGGGTTCTTCTAAAATTTTTATATGGACATTGCCCTCCCATTGTATCATGAGTTTGATTCAATTGCATTTTATAATATGTATTCCATTTTTTTGTTGGAACATAATTAATTTTTGAAGTATAATTTTTTCTATAAAATGGAATAATTAATAAAAGCGGTTCTCCTTTACCTACAACTTGATCCTCAATTGACATAGAATCTAAGTCCATTCCAGATTGAATTTTATAATTCCATTCAAAAAACCAAGCCATTTGCATGGGACACTTATCAGTATGCCAAACAGCACTCGCTGAGGTAAAAGATTTATTTCTATGCCAAACAGGATGTGTAATCAAACAAGATACGCCAGGATCTGTTTTTATACACCATGGAGTAAATATTTTTCCAAAGTGATTATAAATTGGTTTATTTCTTATGGTAAAAAATTGTTCAAAGCTGTGAGTTTTGTAGTCTATATCATCATAATTATTTTCCAACCAATTAACAAACAAAGCTCCATCTTCAGTTTCCCTAAAAATAAAGTCTGCCCAGGAAGGAATAATATATCCAGTATTTAAAAAATCTTGAATTCCCAAACATTTTTTCACATTCATATTGTTATTATTTTGGATTAATTCATAGATTTTTTCGGGATGTCGTTTATATTTTAACTTCGAATTATCTAAAGGAAGGTCAGAAAACCATTTAGGAAAATATTTTGATGCTTGTATTGGTTCTGAAACACATCCTTCATATTTTTCATCACAATAAAATTGTATACTTAAAGACATTTTTTTTCAAACACCAAGTTTTTTTTATTCTACACAAAAAAAGGGGAGAAGTCAATCCCCCCAATAGTTATGCAATTTGTGGTTGCTTTGCCATATTGAATTGTGCTTCTTGCAGTTTTCTTTGCTTAAGCATTTGCTGACGGATAACATTCAACCAGTTCATTTTGCCACCTCATTGTTCTTACAAGGACGATAAGGGGTTCCACGATATACATTGTTAGGATGTGCTGGTGCATGTGTTCGTGAATACCAGTGCTGATATTCTTGCTTTGGTGTTTCAGTATCGTACTTTACACCACGATAGGTTGCTTGTGACATTAGGGTTCTCCTTAAGTGTTAGGTTAAAGAGCGTTCCTTCAGTCGGCTTTTGCGTCTATGGGGCAATTTTTTGGAGAGATTTGTTTGATCTCCCAAATTAAATCATTCTTTACTTGTTTGGGAATTTCCTGTTTATGGACTCGCCCAGCAATTAACTGTGCTTGTAAACAAGTGAGAATTAGTGTTTCCATAGATGAACGATCCGTTCCGAGTCGGCTTACTTCCGTCCCATGGGGATGAACGTATTTTATATATTCAAATAGTTTTGTAATTTTTGTTACCAAACCGTTTTGTAGGTGGTTTAGAGTTTTCCACCTACTTCCCCATTATAAGTTTTGGCCTCAGGCCAACCTTCCTGCCGTCCTTTAAGATAAAAATGGGTGCCTGATATACATGACTCTTCAGTGAGAGCTGAGACCAATCCATTTCCTTCTTTATCATAACTGCTCCATAGAAATTTTTCTTCTACAACATAAAAGCAATCATCAATTAATTTTTTTTCACTCATAGTTTAAATCCTACAAATCATTAATCTCTTTGTCTCCAATCGTCTGGTTTGTCTCCACCTTCGGTAAAGAAATCTACAATTTCATCGACATTGTTAAATCTACTCACCCCAAATCTTTCATTTCCTGTCCCACCAATATCAAGTTGGTTCAAAAAATCATCCATATCTCCTTCTTGCATATCAGGATTCTCTGCCTTTCTTCTTGCCTGACGAAGAATTGTAGCAGCAGAACGATTTGCTTTGGATAGTTTTTCTGCCCAAATCATATCTTCTAAACTTACCTCTTCGTGAATAACAATCTTTTCACAGATTGCTTCCAGTCGAAGACGATATTGTGTAGAGAGCATATTTAATCTCCAGATAGGGTTATTTAGCACTAGCGTTCAATGTAACTCAAGGTATGATGTTGGGCATATAGTTGTTCAATGATGATGTCGCAACCAATCTTAGGATTGCAATCGCCACAAGTATAAACATCAACTGCCGCTTTACCTTCCTCTGGCCACGTATGAATGCTGATATGACTTTCGGATAACAAACAAATCACAGTGACTCCTTGTGGTTCAAACTTTTTTGAAATAGTCTGAACTACGGTAGCACCACTAGCTGCCGCAGCATTTTCTAAGAGATCTATAAGACAGCGTTCATTATCAAGAAGGACAAAAGAACACCCATACAAATTAAGAAGATAGTGTTTCCCCATCATCCAAATCCTTTAAAAGTCCACTTACAAGTTTTTCGGTGCCATCCAAAGTTTTTACAGTGAACAATGGAGAGCGCATATATTTTTTAATTTTCTTATATTTCTTTAAAAGTTTACCAACTTCATCTTTGTTGATTGCAACTTCAAGATTTTCTTCACTAAATCCTTCGCTCATTTTTTCTTTTTTTCAGTTTTAGTTTGTGAACCCCAGAGTTTGGGGTTGACTCGACCTTCAGTTTGTTTAAATCCTTTCAATCCTTCTCTATACTTATCCCAATAATGATCAAAAATATCCACTTTTTTGTTTGTAGTCACAATATCATAACAAATTTTTTTATCTACTTCATAAGTTACAAGATATGCAGTATATGGTAAAGATCTATCTTCTGCTAGTGTTGGATCACAGTCTAAGTGTAGGATTTTAATACTCAACTACGACCTCCCCATTGAATATCTGGATAGGCTTGCTTAACAACATCAAGAGAGATGTTGTATTTGGTTTGTAGGTTTTTATCTTTTACTAGGCAAACAATATCCGCTTCATTGGGATGTAGACCTTCAAGCATTTGAATGAAGATGGTTTCTCTACGAATAGTTGAAAGAGAATCGTTACCACCTTTTACAAAATTGTAGAAGTACTTCCACTCTCTACGAAGAGATGAGTGATCAGTACCCAAAGGATTTTCATTGGGTTTATATGGAACTTCTCCTTTAGGAAGAACTGAGATAATGCTCTCGTCAAAATTCCAAATCAGAAGGGACTTGAGTGCTTCAGTCTCATACTCCTGAAGAATTTTGACTTTATCTTTATCAGTTTTTTGTTTCGCAACAAGATCTAAGATCTCATTCATGAAGGGATTGGGAGGAAGTTTTTCTACAGTCACTTCCTCTACTGGTTGAGTGACGGCTTTGGGTTTAGTCGTCCTCTTCTTCGTCGTCGTAGTTGTCATAATCGTTTTCAAATCTTACAGCTAAAATTTCATCTGGAATAATGTTTCCATTATTATCAAACATCTCTGGATGCGTATAAACTGGTTGGGTCTGATAGAAATGTTCTTTGGCCATCCATCCTATCACACCTCCAACAAAAAAGAACATAATTGAAACCAATGTTCCAATTGTTAAAGTTACTGCTAACATCTTTTTTTCTCCAGAGGGTTACTTCTTTTTAATATCAAAGTGAAATTCAACGTAAAAATGAAACTCTCTGCGGAAGAGAGAAATCATCTTACCAAACTTCACTTGAAAAGTTTTTGGTGACTGTGATTTTCTCCTCCTATTACGTAGTAGTAACTCAATTCCCCGATTGATTTCGGAATCTGAACTATTTAGTTTTCTTTCGTCTACCTTTTCTTTTGTCATGATTATACTTCCAAGCATCCTCCAAAATTTCATGAAGATAATTTCTTATTTTTCTTGCTTGTGGTTTTGGAATATGCCCATAACCTTCACGAAGTTGTTTATGAATCTCATCAGAACCACCCTCAAGATAATCATCAAGATCCATTACAAGATTACTAATTTCATTTGCGGTAGAACTTTCAATAAATGCTTCCACCTCTACTTTCTTAGTGCCACGAATCTTTAGATAGTCATAAAATTTTAAAACAAACTGGCCATTAAATGCATAATCAATTGCCTTTTCAACATCGTTATAAACTTCGTGAAGATTATTTTCCATTAAACCAAATTCTGTTCCTTCAGATATTGAACTGTGTCGGTACATCCACCAAGATGCTTATCATCTACAATGACTTGTGGAAAAGTAGAACCTTCCCCAAACTCTGCATAGAATTCTTCACGGGTAAAATCACTATTCAATTTGTAAACCACATGCTGTAGTTGTGTCAATTCTAACACCTGTTGGACTTTTGTGCAATAAGGACAACCATCTTTTGAATAAACTGTAAACTTCATATTTTTTTTATCGTTTTGAATTTTATTTAGTATGAATAATTGAGGCCAAGTATCTCTAATAATCTCAGCAAGTTTATAAGGTGTTTCTGAACTTATCATTAAAAAGGAGGGTTTCCCCTCCTAGTCTATCACAAAGCATTGCCTCTAGGCAACACTTCCTCTGGGAACACAAAGTTCTCGTGTGGTTGGTCTACAGGAGCCATCCAGGCACGGAGTCCTTCATTGAGGAGGATGTTTTTCGTATAGAAAGTTTCAAACTCTGGATCCTCTGCTGCTCTGATCTCCTGCGATACGAAGTCGTAGGCACGAAGATTGAGGGCAAGACCAATAATACCAATAGAACTAGTCCAAAGACCCATAACGGGAACAAAAAGCATAAAAAAGTGAAGCCAACGCTTATTGCTAAAAGCGATTCCAAAAATCTGAGACCAGAATCTATTAGCCGTGACCATAGAGTATGTCTCTTCTTCTTGTGTAGGTTCAAATGCCTTGAAGGTATTTGACTGGTCACTATCTTCATAAAGGGTGTTCTCAACTGTTGCACCGTGAATAGCACAGAGCAGTGCTCCTCCAAGTATACCAGCAACTCCCATCATATGGAAGGGATTAAGCGTCCAATTGTGGAATCCCTGGAGGAATAGAAGGAAGCGGAAGATCGCTGCAACACCAAATGACGGCGCAAAGAACCAACTGGACTGTCCCAGAGGGTACATGAGGAAT